>Ga0213865_10000569_pt1 | contig 24995 bp, 22 predicted proteins | sample PICome_6_FD_160100 | JGI IMG/M metagenome (GOLD analysis project Ga0213865, IMG submission 160100) | Coastal seawater microbial communities near Pivers Island, North Carolina, United States - PICO282 | ecosystem: Environmental > Aquatic > Marine > Coastal | place: USA: North Carolina...
CAACGACCACTCTCTTGCACCTGACCTGTTACCTACTACGTCTGGGTTCATCTTCGGCAGTAACGAGTACGACCAAGACTACTTCGATGAGTTGGAACGCACCGAGAAAGAGTTGACTGAGCTGTTGCGTGACAAGACGTGGGACTACCTCGAATACCAAGCATCATGGTAAGGACAAAGCACCTCGACAAGCACATGGCACAGTTGTGCCGTGAGCGAGCCAAGAAGATGGCCGACCACGACAAGCGCATGGGTTGGGAAGACCTGTGCGGTGACGCCGCCAACATCCGTGGCTTATCCCCTCTGCTTCGACGCCATGCAAGCGACGAAGAGATACGCAAGTACATCAGCAACATGGACACGGCATGCCGTGAACAGATACCCAATGAAGTATGGGAAGCATTCCGATGACTGACTACACTCTCTCCGACCTACCCCGCCTTGCGGTGGACAGGGTCAAGCGCATCCGGGTACCCAACCCCTTACGTCACAACAGACAGCTTGTTGGTGTCACTGCCTTCAGCGAGCGTGTCATCCTGCACACATGGTACTGCCCTTGGGGTTCGTACTCTGCCCGTGTGCCTGATACAGAGCGCGTTTCCAATCAGTATCAATCTCTTACGGTTGAATGTTTGTGACAAAGGTTATTGAAATATGGAATGTTTTTCTTATATTTGTTCAACAATTAAATACAATGAGTAATGAAGCTATAGACCGAGCCCTAAACGCGCATCTAATCCTTGAGGCATTTGTCTCTGTCCTCAAGAACAGGGTGCCCAATTTTCCTGACGACCCATTGTTGTCAGATGCCAAAACCGTTATTGAAGTGTACAGAGACTACGGCGCAGATGGTCTGCGCGAATACCTAAGTATTACTGGTAATACAGAATTATAATAAACCATGGACAATCCAATTACCCCGGACGTCACGCCGCAAACCCGTGACACATTGCTCGAACATCTCAACTTCCTCATCGACGGAGCGAGTTCCAACCTCATGGACATGAAGGCAAGCCTTGCCATCGACGGACCGTTGCTCAAACCTGAGACGCAGTACACCAAGGAGCAGGTCATTGATATGCTGAAGCAGGCATACAACCTTGGTGCTACGGCACACGAGGAGAGCATGCATGTCCCGACGAATAGTTGGTCAAGTGGCGTCGATATTCACCTCGATATTGAAGAGGGCGGCTTCAGATACTACGGCGAGGCCGAGGTCGATTCGGACGCCATCAAGGAGGCCATTGGGTTCAAGGACCACGAGATGACCGACGAGCAGGTCGAAGAGATTCTCAACGCATGAATCGAATAGCTTGGACAGAGGATGACAACTTGTTTGTGGTGCGCAAAGGGCGCACCACTAACAAGAAGATTGCGCCCGACAAAGCCAACGTCGTACAGACCTACACGTTTGACTTGCGTCAGGCGGCTATGGTTCGCTCGGCACACACCGACACCAAGCGGGTAGACCGTGGTGACTTCTTCCGCATGGACGGAGCCAACTGTTTGGACTGCCCCCTTGCCAGCCTCAAGGGCTGCTATACCCACAAGTACATGCAGTACTCCGGGTTCCTATCTATGCTTCGCTCGCTCAGCACCGAGGCCATCTACTCTCGTGAGCAGACCGACCTTGCCCCCATCAAGGATTGGTGTGCTGAGTCACAGCTTACCCGCTTCGGCACGTATGGTGAGCCGAGCCTTCTGCCTATCGACCTTGTGTCTGACATGGCTGACGCCTCAGCTACACACACCGGGTACACGCACCAAGCCGGCAAGGATTGGGCCGACGACTACAAGGACTTCTTCATGGCGTCATCGCACAGCCAAGAGGATGCCGACAAGCTATCGTCATGGCGACACTTCATCTCCCTCAGCAAGGGTGCCGATGCCGACGGCGTCCGCTGTCCGGCAAGCAAAGAGATGGGTTACGTATCCAACTGCGCCAAGTGTGGCCTGTGCAGTGGACTCAAGGGTAAAGGCCGCAAGAACATTACAATCAACATTCATTAATGAAGAACAATTCCAATACCCGCACTTTTGCGGAAGCGATGGGCCAAGCGATGGCCTTCGGTATCAGCGTCACCACCTGTGACGTATTCAATAACTCTACACACCGTGGTTTCATCCACGGTGTGCGGCAACCCAACGAGATTGAGGTCGAGTCGAAGTCCGCGTTCACCATGGACACCCACCTTGCTTGGCGCAAGCTCATGTACGATACGGAGACTCTGGCCTATCAGCGTGGGCATACCCCCTGCACATACGGCACCCGCATCCTACGCAATGGCGACCGCCTGTTCATGTCTATCGTACGTCACTTCGACTACGTAGAGGACGCACTCGATGGTGCCGAGGCAGAGATGACGGAGAGTGCGGTGTACAATATCGCGGATGCCGATGTCCCCATCTACCTTGAGGAGAACGGGCGCGTCCCCGGAACCGATGGTTTCTTTGAAGCCTATGAGTATTACGAACACGAGTACGTACCATACGATGACGAGTACAATGCACGACGAGCTTCACGAATTGCGAAGGCATCTAACATCCTTGGCGGCGGGGTATGAAGAGCGGTATGGACGAGACGAAATACATCAATCACTAACCACTACAATATGGTACATACAACAGAAGACTACGGCAGGTTCGAGTTCAACGAGCTGAACCGCAGTGTCGATGCGGCGCACGTCCGCAAGCTAAAGAAGAACATCAAGGACATCGGGTTGGTACAGCCCATCACGGTGGACTCTGAAGGCAACATCATCGACGGACAGCATCGCTTCCATGCGTGTCGTGAGCTTGGTATACCTGTGCGGTATATCATTCAGGACAGCATGAAGATGGAGGACGTCGTTGCGCTGAACAATATGTCCAAGCGATGGTCTACTATGGACAAGGTGCAGAGCTTTGCGGCTCAGGGCAACGAGCACTACCAAAAGCTGTTACAGTTTTACGACGAGGCCAAGGCTTTGGACAAGCGCATCACTATCCGTGCGGCGATACTCATTGCTCAGGGCAGTGCGGCTCACGCCTCTTCCCGTCAGAGCAGTATGAATGTCGGCAGGGGTACGTGGGAGTTCCGTGCTGACTACAACGATGCACTCAAGAGGTTGTACTCCCTGCTTCAGTTCCGGCGTTGGGATTTCTACCTCAAGCAATCGTTTGTCACTGCGTTCCTACGTTGCATACGTAGCGTCGAGGGCTTCGACCCTGCCGAGTTGCTCAAGCGAGCTGAGACGCACCCACATATGTTCGTCTATGCCGGCACTACTGAGGAGACACTGCGTGTATTCGAGAACGTATACAACTACCGCAGAAGGGGCAATAATCACAAGCGTTTCTTCTAATTATGGAATATATTTATCTCGTCCATTACGAGACCGACGGCTTGGGCATCGTATGGCAAAAGGCGTACCGCACTCAGCTCTCTGCTCGTCATGCTTTAAGCGAGGCTTTGGGTCAAGAGTTGATTAGCGGCAACGACTTCAAGTCTGGAGACCAAGACACCATCGAGCTACGTCATGGACGTATGTACATCCAAGAAATTGAAATACAATGAAGAAAGACATCTTCGAGCAGTATGTCGATAATGTAACTGACCGCTTTGGTATTACTCGCGAACAGCTATTCACCAAAGACAAGTCACGTAAGATATCTGACGCACGTCATGTGCTGTACTACCTGTGTAAGAACAGGCCCATGTCCATGTCTTACATTAAACAATACATGGGCGAGAATGGATATGACATAGCCCCCTCTAACATCCTTCATGGGGTCAGGAAAGTGGAGGACAACATCAAGCAAGACCCCGACTACACTATACTAATCAACCAACTGAAATGAAACACGAATCAGTTTACAACAGCCTCAAGGCCATCGACGTCCGGCCCAAGGCAGAGAAGAAAGGACGTGCCGACTACCTCTCGTGGGCTCACGCTTGGGATATGCTGAAGAGCGTGTACCCTCAGGCACAGCGTATCATCTACGAGCACGAGCACACGGGACTCAACTACTTCACCGATGGCAAGACAGCGTATGTCAAGGTGGGTATTGTGGTCAACGACTTGGAGCACATCGACATGCTTTGTGTCATGGACCACCGCAACAAGTCCATCTCCATCGATAAGATTTGCAGCTTCGAGGTCAACAAGACAATCCAACGGGCCACCGCTAAGGCCATTGCGATGCACGGCCTTGGACTTTCTCTGTGGACAGGTGAGGATATACCAACCCCACCCTCCGAGGCCAAGGACACCCCCTCTAAATCGTCCAACGAGCCACAGCGTATATCTCTCGAGGTAGACGATGAGAATTGGGGCAAGGTGTTGAAGTACGTGGTAGCCAACAAAGACCAAGGCATTGATGCTTTGCTCAAGCAGTTGCGCACCAAGTACAAGGTGAGCACCAAGGTGCAGAAGGCCCTCAAGGATAACATCGGATGAGCGATATCATCGAGCAGTTACGCGACGACACCAACTATTACGGCAAGGTCGGTCGGCAGTACCTATCCAACTCGGACATTAAGGTTCTGCTTGACAACCCATCCATGTTCGGTGCCCCCACTCCTGACAACCTTGCCTTTGCCAAGGGTCGCCTCTTCCATCAGCTCATCCTTGAGCCGGAGAAGGCCGCCAAGGTCGAGAGCGTCAACACTGCAAGCCGCAACAGCAAGGTGTACAAAGACGCCTGTGCTGAACGGGGCGTAGAGTTTATGCTCTTGACCAAGGAGATGCAGGAGATACATGGTTGGTCGCAGAAGATGCTCGGCAACTACGACTTCTACGAAGCCATCCGTGATGAAGCCAACAAGTATGAGGAACCCATCGTGGGTACCATCATGGGTCGGAAGTTCAAGGCCAAGGCAGACATCCTCTGTCCTGACCGCATCATCGACCTCAAGACCACGGGCAACATCGACGACTTCAAGTGGTCGGCACGCAAGTATGGCTACGACAGCCAATGCTACATCTACCAAAGCCTATTCGGCGTACCGTTGGTGTTCTTCGCCATCGATAAGAAGACGGGTATGATGGGCATGTACGAGCCAAGCCAAGACTTCATCCTCCGTGGCAGGGAGAAAGTTGAGCGGGCCCTTGAGGTCCACGACAAGTTCTTCGGAGCTGATGCCACACACAACATTGAAACCTTTTATATAACCCAAACGCTATGAGCGATAACAAAAACAGGGTCTACGCACCCGCCATGAATTGGTCCGCACCCCGTGACGAGGCCCCCGATTTCATCAAAGCCAAGGTCGGCATCAAAGTCCTCGATGAGGACGGAAGTGATGGTGAGTTCATTAAGTTCCTTCGGGACAATGTCAAGTCTTCGGGCTGGATAAACTTCGAGATGAAGGAGAGCCAAGACGGGCGCTACTACTTCGAGCTCGACACATGGGAGCCGAAGCCACAGAAAGACGAAGCTCCATTCTGAATACAGGTGTAGGTCTGGAGACGGGAGAGGGGGGCAACGGCCCCCCTTTCTTATCTGTGTCGGAATGTCGTTTTGGGTTCGCCCTATAGAGAGAGAGAGAGTATACTCTATTTTTACTTTCTCCTACATATACGGGAAGAATAATCGACATTACCGACACTAAGGCTGAGTATCAATAAGTTAACTACAATATACCGACACAAAAACCGACACACCCATGTCAGAAATCGTCACAATCTTCCGGAATATCCGGGAAACAGAGACGCCCTTCCACCGTTCAGTCAAGTTTGTTCTCGACAGAATCAAGGATGGTTCCTCCAAAGACCTTGTCACACGCATCCGTAAGGAGACCGATAAGGCAAACCGAAACGAGCTAAAGAAAGAGCTACCTGCGGTATGTTTCTCTGGCCAATTCAACAAGCGCCTTGACTCTGCTATCCTTGAGCACAGCGGGTTTATCTGTCTCGACTTCGATGGCTACGCCACCAAGAAAGAGATGAAAGCCGAGCGCGACCGACTCATTAAGGACAGGTACATCTACTCTGTGTTCACCTCGCCGTCAGGCAATGGCCTCAAGGCCCTCGTCCGCATCCCGCAAGACGCTGACAATCATACCAATTACTTCAACGCGTTAGAGAAACACTTTAACTCCGAGCACTTCGACAAGACGTGCAAGAACATAAGCCGGGTATGCTACGAATCTTTCGACCCACTCATCCATGTCAATGAAAGCAGCGAGCTATGGACGGGCATCGAAGACCCCGACTACGTAGAGGTAGAGGTCAAGCGTGACGCACCCACCATCCCCATCACCGATGACAACAAGGTGGTAGATATCCTTGTCAAGTGGTGGACGAAGAAGTACGGCATGGTAGACGGCGAGCGCAACGCCAACATCTACAAGCTGGCTATGGCGTTCAATGACTTTGGTATCAACAAGAGCCTTGCCTCCCATGTCCTGCGGCAGTTCGAGCAGCCCGACTTCAAGTCCGAGGAGATAGACCGCACCCTCGACTCTGCGTACAGCAACACCGCCAACCACGGCACCAAGTACTACGAGGACACCGACCGCATCAACAACATCAAGGGTCAGCTCAAGCGTGGTGTATCAAAAAAAGAAGTCCGCTCCCAACTAAAGGGCGAAGTTGAGAGCGATGTAGTAGAGGCCGTCCTTGAGCGCGTGGAGCGAGAGAACGAGGAGCAGACCTTCTGGCTCAAGACAGAGAAGGGGGTCATCAAGATTGTCCCGCTCGACTTCAAGACCTTCCTCGAAGACAATGGGTTCTACAAGTACGCCCCGGAGGGGAGCAAGAACTGCGTCTTCGTCAAGGTCACCAACAACCTCATCGACCACACGAGCGAGAAGGAGATAAAGGATTTCATCCTTGGCTACCTGCTTGAGCTCGAAGACAAGACCATCTACAACTTCTTCGCCGATGCCGTGCGCTACTTCCGTGAGGAGTTCCTTACGCTCTTGTCCACCATCGACGTGTACTTCATGGAGGATACGTCGGGCTCGGCGTACCTGTACTACCGCAACTGCGCGGTGCGCATCACGCCTGAGGAGGTTAAGCCCATCGACTACCTCGACCTCGGTGGGTACGTATGGAAAGACCACATCATCGAGCGACACTTCAGCGAGTGCGACCACGGGGGGTGCGACTTCCAGACTTTCATCGGCAACATCTGCGGCAACGACGACAACAGGAGCAAGACCATGGAGAGTACCATCGGGTATATGCTGCATGGGTACAAGAACCTGAGCTACTCCCCGGCAGTCATCCTCAACGACGAGGTCATCAGCGACAACCCCGAGGGCGGTACCGGCAAGGGCTTGTTCATGAACGCCCTGAGTCAGATGAAGAAGCTGGTAGTCATAGACGGTAAGGCGTTCGCCTTCGAGCGTAGCTTCCCATATCAGCTCGTAAGTGCTGACACTCAGATACTTTGCTTCGATGACGTAAAGAAGAACTTTGACTTCGAGCGTCTATTCAGCGTAGTCACAGAGGGTTTGACCTTGGAGAAGAAGAACAAGGACGCCATCAAGATTCCGTTTGAGAAGTCTCCGAAGATTGGTATCACGACCAACTACGCCATCAAGGGTGCGGGCAACAGCTTCGCACGCCGCAAGTGGGAGCTCGAGCTACATCAGTACTACAACAAGTCGCGCACCCCACTGATGGAATTCAAGAAACACTTCTTCGCCGATTGGGACGAAGACGATTGGTGTGCCTTCGATAACTACATGGTGTCGTGCTTGCGTGGGTACCTCGATACCGGCCTTGTCGAGAGCAAGTTCACCAACCTACCTATCCGTCAGCTCAGTGCGGAGACGAGCCACGACTTCATCGAGTGGTGCGGGCTCATCAACGGCGAGGTCAACACCGCCCTTGAGCCATACATCAAGTTGTACAAGGACAAGCTGTACGTGGATTTCATTCAGCAGAATCCTGACTACGCACCCAATGCTAAGATGACCATCTCGCGAACCAAGTTCTACAAGTGGTTGGTAGCATACTGCATACACAAGTACGGCATAGCACCTGAAGAGGGTCGCGATGCTGTCGGGCGGTGGATGCGCATCCGCAACAAGCACGAGGGCGAACAGCAAAGCGAGTTGTCATGGAGCTGAGAGAATACCAACGCACCATCGTCGACCGCGCCACGTCCATCCTCAGAGACCATCGGTTTGTGTATCTCGCCATGGAGGTACGCACGGGCAAGACGCTAACGTCCTTGAGTATAGCTGAGGATATGGGTGTCGAGCGCGTCCTCTTCCTCACCAAGAAGAAGGCGTTGGGCAGCATCACCGAGGACTCCAACAAGCTGTGCCCAAGCTATGAGTTCTGGGCTATCAACTACGAGAGTATGCATAAGCTCCCGAAGTTGAATTGGGACCTCATCATCTTAGACGAGGCGCATACCCTTGGTGCTTTCCCGAAGCCAAGCAAGCGGGCCAAGGCGGTGCGTGCCCTCGTACGCAACAGGTATGTCATCCTCCTGTCCGGCACCCCCACCCCGGAGTCGTACAGCCAGATGTACCATCAGGTGTATGGCATCAAGGGCAACCCATTCCGTGGGTACAAGAACTTCTATCGGTTCTGCGACGACTACGTAGACGTTAAGACTCAGATAGTTAACTCCCTTCCCATCAAGTTTTACAACAAGGGATTGCCGTCTATCCTTACGGCTATGCAGCCGTACATGATTAGCTTCAGCCAAAGGGAGGCGGGCTTCAAGAGTCAGCTCAACGAGCAGGTACTCAACGTACCTATGGAGCCGAGGACATACCGCATGTGTGCGGAGCTACGCAAGCATCGCGTCATCGATGGCAAGGAGGAGGTCGTGCTTGCCGATACGCCGGTCAAGCTCATGCAAAAGCTGCATCAGATGTACTCGGGTACGGTGAAGTTTGAGAGCGGCAAGGCCATGGTCTTCGACCACAGCAAGGCACAGTTCATCTACGACAGGTTCTGCCGCGATAAGATTGCCATCTTCTACAAGTTCAAGGCCGAGCTCAAGGCCCTGCAAGATGTGTATGGCGACGAGCTTACCACCGACCTCAACGAATTTTACGAGGGCGATAAGAGCATAGCGTTGCAGATTGTCAGCGGGCGCGAAGGCATCAGCCTACGCCAAGCGAAGTGCTTGGTCTACTACAACATAGACTTCTCGGCTACTAGCTACTGGCAGTCGCGCGATAGGATGACGACCAAGGAGCGGCGCGAGAGCGACATCTATTGGGTGTTCTCCGAGCGCGGGATAGAAAAGAAAATCTACAAGGCCGTGTCAAGTAAGAAGGACTATACCCTCAATCACTTTCGAAAGGACGTTCTTACCTTGTAGGTAGGATGACGGAGCAGCAGATTCAGACACGCCGAATCAAGGAACTTGAGGAGCAGGGATACTATGTCATCAAGCTCATCAAGACCAACAAGAACGGTATCCCCGACCTTGTTGCTATCCCTCCTGACAGCGGCGTTCTGTTCTCCGAAGTCAAGCGCCCCACCGGTGTGGTCTCCAAGCTACAGGAGTACCGCATGAAAGAATTAAGGAACCATGGAATCGAGACAGAGGTATATCGAGGTTGAAGTGCCGTACGAGATAGAGGAGAACTTCGTCGAGGCCATCATGGAAATCTCTGCGCGTCAGCGCCTTCACGTCTTGCGACAGATTAAGTCTGCGCTCGATGAGTTCGAATACAATGAAGACGAAACTCTTGTGGCGGGCAGCCGTGTCGGCCACGATTTCTTCTACAAGTTTGAATACTATCACGCGGAGGATATGCCTCCCGTCCTGCTCGACTTCTGGGTCATAGATACCGATGAGTATCTAGACCTCATGGTCGACAATAAACTAATAATAGAATGACTGAAGCACCCCACCACCCAAACCAAATAAAGAGACTCGCCGACATTTGTTTCGCCATTTTCCAAGGCGATGTATTCACGACGTGTCGCGAGCGCAAGTACGTCGACGCCCGCATCACGTTCTCCAAGCTCCTCAACGAGCAGGGCTATGGATGTAGTCAGATTGGGCTCATCCTTGGTCGCGACCACAGCACTGTGCTCCACTACTTCCGCAAGGGCGAGGAGTTGATAGAGACCAACCGCACGTTCCGCAAGAGGTATGTCAAGGCGCGTGAAGAATATATCGGTGAAGACCCTGTCTTTTATTACTCTGCTCCCGAACTTCGCGCTAAGTTCTTGGAGATGAGGGAAGAGTGTGACGAGCTGATGAACAAGTACCAGACGTTGCGTGAGCGCATCAAGTACGAGCGCCGGCTAGAGCCACTCATCGATATGGTTCGCATGCGCACCAAGCGTGGCACGGAGGAGGAGGTATACAACAAACTCAACAGGATATACAACGGGTTATGAAGTGTCCGGAGTGCCGTAAGAACATGATGTGGACGGGCGACCACGACTCCGATGAGGATGGCCGCCCGGGACTCATGGTCTCATGGCGCTGCGTCAACGAGGAGTGCGAGGTCCGTGCCGTCGACGTGCATTGGTCAATCTAACCCTAGCTCCTTCTGTCTCTCTTCAATCTCTTTGAGGCGCTTCTCAATTTCGGTCAAGCCATAGTTTGGATTGTAAATCTGATACTCGTACTGCTGGAAGTCGTACATGAGGTCAGTGTACAGCGGTGCCAATCCCGCTATTCCTGCTGCTTGTAGCAAAAACTTCTTCGCTTCAATCTCCCTCCTCGTTTGAGCCGCCTCGGTTTCAGACTTGTTCATGAGCTTGAGCCCGGTCATTCCCATTTTGAGCAAGGGCGAGTAGGGGCCCGACAATCTTGTGATGGTATTGACGCCCATCTGATATGGCCGGTCTGTTTTTTGCAAGTCTATCAACGGCATTGATATCCTGTCTGTATACTTGAACTCCTCGCCCATTAAGTCCTCGTGGTAATACTCATTGAGCCCCTCCACACCGACAGCAACACCTCCACGGAAGAGCTGACCACGGGTTCCCATGGCGATGTTCAAGGCTGTGTTCTTTACCGAATCAGAAATCGACTCGTTGATTTCCTTTTCATCATCGTCGTCCCTGTACAGCCTAGAAATCTGAGCCCGAATCAAGTCGTACGAAAGGCGGTACAACATCATGCGAGCAGCGACAGCCATTATCAGTCGACCGCCCTGTGCCGGAGATATCATTCCGTTTCCTACCAAAGCCTGTACGCCCGTTCGGAATCCCGCGTACTCGAACACAAGGAACCTAGTCATATAGGTGTCAACGAGTTGAATGACTTTTCCTGCCGCACTACGTTTTGTTTCGGGCAGGGCGTTTACTACACCCAGATACGGATTGTCGGTAGCGCCCGCCAATACAGACATATCGTCAGCCTTCTTCGTTGCCTCGTCAATAGCCTTTCTGTTCGCGTCCATATACGCTTCGTTGTTCTCTGCAATGGCATCAAAGTCCACCTCCTGCCCGGAGACTTTCTCAAACTCTTCAGCAAAGAACCCAAACCACAACGGCCTGTTTATCATCTGGTCGGGGCGCGTAATGATTTTGTCCGCTGCGGTATCAGCACTCCTACGCAGTCTGCCCAATGTGTTTTGAGCAATGACTTCTGCGGCATTTCTCGCTACGCTCCTTGCCCTGTTTCCAGTGGGGTTCATTGAGTCGCTAATCTGGTCTATGAACCCAGCCTTCAGAGCCCTGTCGCTTTCAGGGAACAGCCTAGTGGTCTGCACACTACCCACGTTCCTGAGTATGGCACCACCGTTGGTCAACATGTGACTGCGGTATCCCATACCACGTATAAACTGGTTCGGGGCTAGAAGTGCGTTGAAGACGAAGTTTGAATTGAACTCGGCAAAGCCACGCTTTACAGAACCAAGGGCCTGTCTATAACCCGTCTTCTTTATGTACTCAAGCAGGCGGCTTGCCTCATCATTGAACGAAGACGCATTGCCCATTACGTTTTCATTCGTGAAGTTGATGGCGTCGTTGATGAAGTTCACCATCTGACGCTGCCTTGGTGTCCTATCTGTCTGCCCCTTTAGTAGCAGGTTTTGCGCACGACGAGCGGTGCGAACGGGCTCCGTAAGGTGGTAATCAATCAGGGTAAACCTAGCGCCACGATTTACGGAAACAAACGGGTCGAATACCACGGGAGGGGCGGTACGAGTGATACGCTCGGTAAGGTTCTTACCACGGGTACTCGGCTGCATGTTCTTAGATATTCTCATGCGTATTGCCTCCGGCCCAGCATCGGCATCGGACGGGTCCAACTCCGCTTGTACGACACGGTGCATATAATTGTTGATTCCCTCGAATGGAATCCCACGGATAACTCCAGCGGTATACTGAGCCTTAGGCGTGAGCTCGTCAAATATTTCTCTGATTCCCTTAGCCACCTTCATCTGCTGCTTGCTCATCATCGGCTTCTCATTACGGACCCCGTTTCTCATGAGCTCAGACAACGGGCGTGCTTCGCGCCCCTGCTTCCTCGCTAGTTCAGCCTCCTCTACCATCAAAGCGTCGAGCTTCGTAAGTATCCCCTCTAGCATTTTGGCCTGACGCTCGGAGTACTTTACGCCGGAAGTCTGGTAAGACTTATCTATCGTTGCTCGGAGAAGTTCTTGGGCAGAGAATATCCCCTTTTGTTGCGTTGGATTACTCTCAAACTCAAGCTGCATCAAGTATGCCCCGAGCTCAAACTTGGCACGGGCGACAGCGTTAGGCGTCTTGTATATGCCCCTCTTCTTAGCAATTAGATTATCCAGCTTCCTGAGCCTCTCAGCTATGTTCATCATCTCAGAGTTGTACCTCGCGTAACCAACACCCAAGTCCCTAAACATAGCCTGATATACGGGATTGGACTTGTAGTTGCCCATCACTTGGTCGAAGTACTTGGTCGGGTTTCTCCTTGCCCTCTTGTACAAATCCCTAAGGCCAACGCCTTCGAGCATCTTGTTGTATAACTGAAGTAGCGTACCCGGCAATACACCCTCTACATTCTCCTCTACGATAGCTGCCTTCTCGTGCGAGGCAATCTTCTCCACCATAACCTGAGCCATGTGTGGCACAAAACCATTGGCGATATTGTCTGCTGCACGCAGCATGTTGGTCAGCTCAGCATTGGTAAGCTCACTCAAGAACTTGCTGTTGGTGGCCTCATTGAACCTACGGACGAGGTCGTTCTCTTCTTTCAGCGGGAACCTACGTGTCAAAGGCTCGAGTTGATTGAGCTCTCGAATCAACTCCTCCTTCTTCTCTTCCCTTTCTTTCTCCCGCTCGGCCACCTCTTCTTCGGACGGCTCGGCGGCCAGTTCGGCCTTATACTTCTTCAGTATCTCAGCGTCCTCATCGGTTATGATTCCCGAATCCTTCATGGCGGCAATGGTCTTTGCCACCGTGTCTTGCTTGTTGGGGAAAGCTTCATAGAGCTCAAACAACTCGTGCTTGAGAGACAACTCTTCGTCTATTAGACCAAGGATTTTTGTTACCTGTTGGGACAGGTCGCTACGTTCAGGCAAATCAAGAACGGCCTTCCTCTTCCCTAACATCTCTGTTAGTTCCCTAACAACTTTTACCAAGGGCACGCCGTCGACTTCTACATCCGGAAGCATGGCCGGGTTCATACGTAGCAGCATACTCAGGTTCGGTATCAACTCTGGTGCGACACCGACTTTCCCTAAGTTCTTGATGGCCCTCTTCCTGTTGTCCAGTATAGCCTTGATGTCTCCCGCGTAGTCGGCATCCATAAAGACCCGTTCGGCAAACTGTAGGTATCGCTCGACAGAAACTTCGTTGAACGGGTTGACCTCACCCATCCTCTTGAGGAGCATGGCAGCCTGCACGGGCTTGAGGAGGCCACCGCGCCTAAGCTCCGCCACGTCCTTTCCAAGCTGCTTCATCAGGGCTCGCATCGTTGCTGCCGTTAGGCGGGAGCTACGTGCCATATCCCGAATCTTCTGCTTCAGGTTCTCCTTGTCTATGTTTCCGTCCTGATTGATTCCGAGCAGCGTCTCTGGCTTGGGAGAGGATGCCACTTTCCTTCCAGCCTTGCGCATAGCGGCGATATCCATGGCCTCTCGACCCACGTCCGAAGCCTCCTCGTACACCTTGGAGCCACGCAGGTACTCTTGTACAGCCTCAAGCTTACGCTGGTTGATAGCTGCCGCACGGAGGCCTGCGTTACGCTTACCTTGAATGATGGGGTCAGTCTTCGCACGCTTCTCAACACGAGCGATGATATTGTCAATCTCTTTGTTGACCCTATCCATACGCGCATCGTACGCCTCGATGGCTTGTTGAGCGTCGGGCCGCACCTTGAGTATAGCTGCGTTCTTATAGCCACGTTCTTTCGCGAACTTGACCACGGCCTCTACGCTGAATCCGTCGGTGGCGTCCTCAATACTTTCCCTCTGTTCCCTGCCAGACAACTCGCTTGGCGGAATCATCTCGTCCGGGAAGTCGATGTATTGTTTCTGGTACTCCTTCACCTCCTCCTCACGCAAACGCATCGCTTCTTCGCGAGCGTCCCTTTCCTCTTCCCGCTTGCGTGTTTGCTCTTGAAGCTTCTTGATATCGGCCTTCCTTTCGCGAGCCACCCTCTTTGAGTACGCCTCGTACTCCTTGAACGGGTTTATCTTCCTACCACCACGCGTGAGGTACAAGCTGCCCGAGGCAGCACGCTTAACGCCAAGCCCTATCCGTGCGGCATCTCTACGGAAGTTCTCTTCGTTTACCTCAGTGGATATGGTGAACCCATCTTCGTTTATGTTGTAGCGCATAGCCAACTCACGAACCTCCAGTGGCCTCTGCTCACGACCCGTGCGTAAACCGTCACTATCCCGATATAGGAATCCCTCCTTAAAAGACTGTGCGAGAAACTCTTCCGCCCAGTCCGCAACCTCTCCTGTCTCTCGGTCTTGCAGCTCATCACGGAACACATCCTCCCGCATCGGGTACGCGTCCCTTCTAACCCGAACAGAATCGTAAGCCTTCTTGATTGCCTTCGCTGGTATCGGACCGTCAACAGAAACTATCCCGGTCTCACTTTCCGACACAGCATCTGCCGGAACCTCAACAGCTACCAAGCTTCCGCCGTCCCCAAGCTCCGTTCGTGACCTAGAAAAATCCGCGTTCATATCGGAAGGAATCCCCTTCTGCATGATGCGAACAACACTCGAGGGGTCAACAACACTATACAATATCACATTCCCCTCCTCTGCCACGACGTCAGTATTGGGGTCGGACAAAAGGTATTCAATGTTCTCGGCGTTGTATCTATTTAGTGTCTGCCTTGGCCCCCTGTACCCTCGGTTTTTTTCTATATCAGAAAAGTCTTCTACGGCCCACGCTGTGGGCTCAGAAACCATGTTCACCCGAGGATTGAGGGCACCCTCATCAACCAATACAATAGTTCCGTCCTTCCTTATGCCCCAGCTATCGTGCTTCGTAAAATCTCCGGGCAACATTTCGTAGTCCACGAAACTGCCCATGCCCTCCTTGTACTCCTCCAAGTATTCTTGAAGGCGACCTGGTCCTCGCGCAAACGCTTCGCTAAGCCCATCGATGAAGGAGTCAATTACCGCAGCCCCGCTTCTGCCGTCGTCAAGGGTTACGTCAAACGGGAGCTTCTCTACGACCAAATAGTCCGGGCCCTCCTCATACACCTTGGGTACAAATCCATCGAGGTTAGCCTCTACATCCCATGGGGCAAGGGTTTGGTTCTGCTCAAGACCCTTCGGGTTCATCGCAACTTTCAACGCCCTTCCGTCTCCAAGGTCATACACCACCCTCGATGACCCCTTTCCAATTACACGTAGTGCAGACAGGTCGAACCTTCGTTCTGCAACCTGTTCGCTTTCCACCCGCTGCTCACGACCGGAAGGCACGGGGGTGCGGAGACGAAGCGCCTCGTCCACCGACATTTTGTTCAGGTTGTCTATGAACTCCTTGGCCTCCTTCAACCTTAGTTCCGCATCGCGCAGCGGCTTCCTTTCTTTACCCCTCTTACCCTTGAGCTCTTCCTTTAGCTTCTTTACCTCAGCCTGATGCTTCTTGATATCCCGCTGGGTTTGCCGAGAGAACGCCTCTTTGCGTTGGAACTCAAGGGCTGCATCACGCTTGGTCAACTCCTCCACGCTGATGCCCTCGGCAGCGGCTTTTTTCTTCAGGGCTTCTTCGCGGTCTTTCTTTCTGAGCTCAGCGGCCCTCTCGTTCGTTCCGTCTAACTCTCTCCTCTGCTCACCAAGCTCTGCGAGCTCGTCAACTATTTCATTGAACCGAGGGGACTGAGCACCACCAGTTGCCTTGAGCTCTTCGTTAAGCTGCTCGACACGCTGGTCAATTTTTTCAATCTCAGTCGATGGCGCCACTGGCCCCTTAGCCGGGGCCTTTTTCTTTACGGGCTTAGCCGGGGCCTTCTTATTCACGGGCTTAGACGCTACCTCACCCGTGGTGAACTTGGTGAGTTCTTTTTGCCTCGCCCTCAGAGCCTTGGCTTCTTTCGAACCCGTCACAAGTTTGTCGAGCTTCTCGTTTATCTCAACAATTTCCTCGTTCGACTCTACAACCTCCTTCAATAACGGAGAAGCCTCCGCCGTAGAGCGGCTCATAGTAAGCGTAATTCCTCCCTTGCTGAAAGCCTTTACAAAGGTGCTGTTAAAAGCATTAATGGGGCCCTTAGTCTTTAGGGCCTCGTTAAACTCAGAGTACGGGGGGCGTCCAATTTGCGACTCCAAAGCCTCAATCTCCTCGTTGGACATACCCTCGGTCATATCCAATATCTGGTCAGCGGCTAGGCCGGCGCTCGCCCGTATTTCACGAAGCTCTTGAACCAAAGCTTTGTCACCTGCAATTTCAGCAACCGTGATGTAGCTGTTCAACATAGTCACAATGTTCAGCACACTGTCCGTCAGGCGACGCCTAGAGTTTTCGGACAATGAATTGCCGAGCTTGTTGTATCTATCAAACGCCCTATTGACAATCTCCTGCTGCTCGAGCTCTCTGTCTGTCAGCTTGCGCCCGGTCGTCTTATCAACGGTGGGGTCGTACTCCGTCTTCGGCTTAGCCTTCTTGGGCTGTGTAAGTTGAGCAATATCCGCCTCGAGGTTTGCAATGGCATTCTTTACCGGCGCCTTCATAGAATCCGTAGCACCACGGTCTTCCAGTGCTGTCAGCTCCCGCTTAGCCTGCGTCAACTGCTGCTCGAGGCTACGCAGTGTGGCCGCGCTCTTGGCCCGCTCGGCGGCTGCTTTATTTTTCGCCCGCTCCTCCTTCATCTTCGCCTCGGCCTCCCTCTTGTTGGTGACCCGCTCTTGAACGAAAGTCTGCACCACGGCTTGTTCAGCCGGAGTTAGCTTCAACTCAGCAACGAGTTTGTTGACCTTGGTTCTGCGTCTTGTAAGGGCGTTCTTCTGACCGCGAGTGGGCTGCTCACCCACCTCATCGGTGTACTCCAGTAAGTTTCGCACAGCAGTCTCAAGCGCACTATACTTCTCGTCGCCAACCTTGGTACGGATGGTACCGACGGTGGGCTCCAATTCCCTCTCAAGCTCCTTGATGAGTTCGGTTCTGTCCTGAATGTCAAACTCGATATCAGCGATAGCCTTCTTAGCCTTTTCAATCGCAGACTTCTGACGCCCTCGCCTCTCCTTAGCCGCCCGCTCTTCGAGCACCTTCAGGTCCTGCTTAGCCTGCACCAGCTTCTTCTCTAATCGTTGAATGGCCTCCTTCTCCTTGGCTATTCTTTCTTTCGTTTCGGGCACATCCTCCTCTTCCGGCGTTGCTTCCTCCTCCACGGCCTCCTCTACAGTGGTCTCCTCTTCCTGTATTACCGGTAATACATCCTTCTTACTCAGCTCTGCCTTCTCGGCTTTGAGCTTGGCTCTCCTCTCATCAGCTTCCTCTTGAAGCAGCTTGACGTACTCCTTCAGCTCCTCACCCTCGTAGTTGCGCTTGGCCTCAGATTTATCGCGCTTCAGCTTGGCGGTGATTTGCTTGAGCTCATCTTTAATCTTAGATATGCGCTCAGATTTTTCGGCTTTTTTCCTGCGCTTTTCTGCCTTTGGTTTAAGGCGCTCAGTCTCTTGTTGGATGCGAGCCTTGGCATCTTCACGGGCTTTTGCAATACGCTCTAGCTCCTGCTCATACTTCTTTTCCAAGCCATCAAGACGAACCTCCTTCTCCTGCTGAGTGAGCTTATCGTTTTTGACGACCTTACGCATATCGGCTTCCAAAGACTTTAGGCGAGAGACGCCAATCTTTTTCCTGAGACTGTTGAGGTACTGTGTCGCACGGATGTCAGTGGTGGCGTTAGCCAACTGTATCAATCCACTGATGAGTTTGTCGCGCTCAGTCTGTACACCCCTCCGTTTCTTTTGATACTCACTGATACGGTTGTTGAGCAACCCCTTTTCCTGAAGCTGCTTCCTCTTGTCCTCATCGATATCGAGGCCGGCGATGTCTTCCTCAACTATCTCTTCCCCCTTCTCGAACTTGGTTGACAATGAGTTGAATACGTCAAGGACATTCTGGTCATCCTCGGTCCAACGGTCGCCAAGTTCAAAGCCAGTTAGCTTGTAAATCAATTCAACAATAGCGGCCTTGACACCCGACTGCTGGACGGGACTAAGCGTACCATAACCCTCGGCGAGGTATGCGAATATTTCTGATAGAGCCTCCTCATCAATCTGGTTGTCTTCGTAAGAAGAGATAAAGTCGTCAATCCTAGCAGACAGAACATCGTCTTGAGCAACAGCCTTACGGATTGTCTGCATGGTGGCTATAGCCATGGCCTGCGCGTCGAGGTCGCCGCCGCGAACGCGTGACAAGAACATGGCATGGAAAGCCTCGTGAGCTACCGTGCGTGTGTTTGCATTTTCAAGGTTGATGTGAATGGTGTTCTTACCGTCGTAGTATCCTCTGGAGTTACCCTTACCTGTGGCCGCATCGAACTGAGCACCCGTCTCATGAAGGATGAAATTGACGCCGAAGTTCTTTAGGGATTTTGCCCGGGCCTTTGCCTTATCAATAATATTGCGGCGGCGACGGTCAAATTCAGGAGAACCCTCACGCCTGCGGATGGTCACGTCATCTTCCGTAACATCAACATCGGGTGTACCCTCAGCTTCGAATTGAGCCTTTAACGCTTCGGCCTCTTCGTCAATTTCGATTTCCTCTTCGGTCTGTACTTCTGCGCCCACCTCTTGGCCAGCTTCGGATTGTTCTTCCACATCCACCTCCGCTGTTTCTCGCTCTTGAATGGCATCTGCTCTTCCTATGTCAGTTAGGGCGTCCCGGTAAAGTTCAGCCAGTTTGTTTTCTATCTCAGTCTCGGTAGGGTTGGGGATGTCGTCTTGTAACAACGCCATGATGGCGTCACGCCGAGTAACCCTGACCTCATTGGTAGACTTCCTTCCGTTCTCGTCGGTAGTTTCTTCAAAGAAATACGCGTCACCATCGAGGATGGCATCGATTTCATTCTGGATTCTTTTCCTCTTGCGTTCCGCCGCCGTTGTTTCTAGACCCTTCAGCTTACGCTTCTGCATCTCAAGCTCTGCAAGGCGCTCTATCTGCTCTTCGTTTTCTATGCCCGCTTCACGAAGCTGACCACGTATGATGTTTTTGTCTGCCGCCGTCTGCCTCTTGTTCCTCGCCTCCTCTAGCAGAGACTTGTCGTTCTTTATCTCAATGGTAGCGCCGGCAACGTCAGCGTCGCTCGCCTCACGAATGAACCGAGCCATCGTCCTGCCATTTACCTTCTGCTTATTTAAGGTATATGTAGGTGTTTTTAGTAATCCATATGCTACACCCGCCGCAGTAATCGGCCCCATAGCTGCGCTCTCCAAGAAAATCTCCGTCTTATCCATCTCCTGCCCCGCAACAAAGCGACCTACGGCCTCGCCCGCACCCTCTGACACGAGACCTACACTACTTCCAGCAAGGATGGAAAGGGGGCGACGCATGCGAACAAGGGCTGCTCCGACAGTGCGGGTTGTCGCGGCGGCAGCAGCACCACCAACAATGCCCATAGCACCAATAGCGATACCCCTTCCGTTGGCTCTGTCGCGAATCCTATCCATGGCCTCAGCGTCACCGAGCACCTCACGGATACTTTCTACGGACATGTCTATGTCCTCTACGGAGACACCCTGCTTGGCCGCCATCTCCTCATTCAAGAACTCACCGAACGACAATCCCGACTCTAGGGCATAGCCGGCGCCGCCCATAATGCCGGCCATAAAAGCACTGGGTACAGTAACCAGCTCTTCAGGAATAAGCAGTTGCGGGCCCGCCTGTCCGGCAAGGGCGGCAAGAGCAGCAAATGAAACACCTCCGCCCAAAGCGCCTTTCAGAACCTCGGTGTTGCCCATGGCTACTGCCGATGTAACAAAGAGCTCTGGCAGTATGCCGGGGTATTTTCTTGTGCCCTTGAACAAGGCGCCCCAACCGCCACCGTTTTCTTTCACGTATTGCAGAAACGCCTTGAACTCATCAGAGTTTCCTTTCTCAGCCAAGGCCTGCTGTGCACGCAAGAACTCTTCTATTTCTTCATCGGTAACCTCGTTGGCATTAGTCATGAGGTTGTTTGATGACCTGATGGTACCGCCTTGAGCAAAGCCTTTATCTACAGCTCGTACCCCTACGTCAGCGATGAGGTTGGTAACTGCATTTTTGCCTAGTTTCTCTTCAATCCCCGTTGGTTTTTCGCCACTATATGTACCCTCATAGTCGCCCGCCGCCATGTCATACACAAGCTCCTGAGCTTCGTAATTTTCATAGCTCTTGACCATATCGTTACCTATGGCCTGATACCTTTCGTAAATACGGTTGTACTGAGCCACCTGCTCCTCGCTCAGCTCCCTACCGTTCTTGTCTAGAAACGCCTTGAGTTGCCTCTCCGCCTCAATGAACTCCGCTTCCTTCTCTTTATACTCCTTGCTTGCGAGCGCCATCAACTCATACTGCGCCTCTACTCCCTCTCTCGCTACAGCCTTCTCGCTGCGAGACTTGTTCTCTTCAAGGAACTTGCGTAGTTTTTGTGACTCTGCCACCTCTGTATTAGAAGTCCAAGGGTCAAGGTCTACTTTAAGCGTATTGCCGTTTTGAGCGGTGACAGTAAGCGCATCAGTCAGATAGTTAGAACTCTCAAACTCAAACCCGTAGTCACCAAACTCTACGTTCAGCTCATTAGCAACTTGATTCTCGTCGCCACGGTCTATAAGCTCTGGCTTGATTATGTTCAAGGACTCCTCGAAAGTCCGGCCCTTGTCTTCTTCCTTTTGGGGCGTGTCCGCTTTCCAAGAACCTCCGGCGAAATCACTAGCCTCCTCCGGCGTGTCGAACTCAAAAACTTCACCGCGCTCTAGCGCCATGTCATAAGCCGCCATGGCATCCTCCTCACCGAACTCTACCCAGTCTTCGGGGGATGAGCCGTAGTTGTCAGGGTCTTTGGGGAATAGCGTAGGTATGGCGACGAGCTTTCCGTCCACCTCCATATCCGCCATCTTAACGGTGGAGCGGTCGCCCTCCTCGTTTAGACGGGCAATCGGACGCAAGTTCCGAATGCGCTCAAATGGGTCCTCAGTAGCGACTGGCTCCGAAGAACCATCTTCCGATACAGATTCCGTACCGTCTTTTTTTTTTACGGAGTACTGATTAACGAACTCCTGTTCGTCAGCAAACATCCCCTCTGGAAGCAGCGGGTATATAGACTCAATACCACCCTCATCTATGGCAGATTGAAGCTCCGCTGCATTAGCGAACATCCCCTCTGGCAGCAGTTCAAAGATACCTTCCGTCTCGTTCATTATTGGTCGAAGTATTTTTTATACAGCACGTTTATCTCTGCGGCAGTCTTGCCCGCAATCGCAGCCGCGTTGGCCTTCTTCCAATCGGCAAGTCTCATTTTACCCCCCGCCGCTATCTTCTCGTGGTTGGCCGCCTCGTTTATCTTTTTGCTATCATCGGGTAGGTATGACATGATTTCCTCAACGGTCATTGTCTCCCCCCTGAGTTTTCGCTTAGACATCTCATCGAACAAATTTCTCTGAGCATTCAATCCTTCCGTATTGTTTAAGATGACCACCTCAAAATCACTAACGCCCGGGAACCGCATTGTCACAGCCGTGTGTTTCGGGTCGAAGCCGAGTTTCTCCTGCATGTCATCCTCAAGCAATACCTTGAATTCACCGCCAAGGCCGAGCTGAGCAGATATGGTCGAAAGGGTTGATTGGTTTGAGGCTGCGAGTTTATCACCGCTTGTGACAAACACATCTTGTTCTGCCTTAAGCATACTCAATGCTGTAGCCACATCTATTTCTTTGCCTAGAATTTCTATCACCTCACCAGCTAGGTTATCAGCACTTACTGCCCTCGGCCTAGACACACTAGGTGTAGATGTGCCCGGCTTACCCCCATAGAGGCGCTCTGTGGAATCATATGCCTCATACAAATATGCACGGGTACTCTCGTCAAATAACTGTGGCCCGAAAGCGTCAATCATGTTCAGCACTGAAGCGGGAATAGGAATCGCAACCTCTTCCTTTTGCTTAGTGTCTGGGTTATACCTAACGAGATTCGCCGTACGCTCCCCCGTCTCTTCATCTATCGTAACAGTGCCTTCACTGAATTTGGAATAGTTCCTGTCAAGAAGGTTCTGCAATCCTTCCGTGGCCTCGTCTTCGTTCCCGCCGTGAAGTTTCTCCAAGTTCCTAAGCCCAGCTTTTCCTTGCCGCAACAGACCCCTCTCACTAGAGGTAGTGCGTCCCGTAGAGTCAGGGAACTCCGCTTTCGGGGTCTCAATCAAGTCTACCTCCGCCGTGTAGTAGGTCTTCATAAAGTCGGTAGCTGCCTTGCGCTGCTTATTTGCGGCACGGACCAAAGCAGAACGCTGTGCATCAGTTACGTTCTCTCCGAAGATGTCGTTTAACTCCTCCTTGCTCCTACCCACAATCTTCCCCTTCTTATCCAACTCGATGTCGAGAGAGATAAGCGGGGTCTTAGCACCAGCAGAAGCCTGAGCGGGGTTGGTTACCCAGAACACCTTCTTTTCATCCACGTTACCTTCCTTATCCAAGACGTTATCTAAAAGGCCTGTAGTCGAATACCCGCTGTCCATTGCGTTGGTCAGTACTGAGGTGATATTCTGAGGATTAGAAAAGTGAACGTCAATCTTAGCCTCCAACTCCTTGTTATACAGTGGGTCGTCCTGCCAATTCTCACGGGTCTTGACCTTTCCATCCATCACCACGGTGGTGTACTTGCCCAACGACTTAATGTCTTCCGCCGCAGCCGCTTGGATATCGAAACGGTTGTACCTACCCTTTAGCAAGTTGTACATCCCGTTCATGGTAATGGTCTCACCCACCCTGTATGTACCTGTCTCGGGGTCGTAGACCTGCCTTCCGATTTTAGCACTCAAAGTAACCGGGTCGACAAGGGGGACGGTGTCGGTGAAGTTGGTGAACCCCTCAAACTCAGCCGCCAAAGCCAGCTCGGCCTCCTGAGATTCCATGTTCTGGTCGCGCTCCATGATAGAGGCATACTCCTCTTGGTACACCTTGGAGAGGTTAAACATCTGCTCCGTACTCTGCTTGGCATTAGCCAGTGCGGAGTTCCAGTCCCTAAGCGCCAAGTTCCCTGACGTAAGCTGTCGGTACCTATCTAGCAACGCCTCGCGCTGCATATCAGCATACCCTGCCGTCCACTCGTTAGTACCTTTGTGCTGCCCCCGTGGTGCCTCGATAAGTTTATTGGCAAGCTCATCAGTCTCCGTCTTAATGGTCTGACGCTTGGCCTCCCGGTCCTCTTCGACCTTGAGTATGGCATCGGACCACGTCTTACTGATATCACCCCAGTTGACTCGCGACTCTGCGTCACGCGCTACGTATTTATAAGCTGTCATTGCGGAAATCCTCCAGTAATGTTCGGGTCTTGGATAATCTTCAACCTCACGGCTTCAAGCTGTTCGGGGGAGAGTTGAACTCCAGTTCCGATGCGGCTTCCTATGGTGTTTACACCACCTACACCACTAAAATCCGTGTCCTGAAATATGGATTGGCCTAAGCCACGTTGCTCAGGCATGCCGTATTGGCCTAGATGACCTAGCAAGTCACCGACGTCATTAGACTTCTTGGCTATTTTGCGTGCAGGCTTGCTTAGTCTACGGTTCTGAATGCCTTGCCTTAGGCCGCTATCTCCAAAACCATACAGCGGCATGTTTTCCATACTGGTGGTAGCGAGGTTGCCAAAGGCGGAAATGCCTTGCTCGATGTTGGCGGCACGGTCCTTCTCTGCGTCGGCGGCCATCTGCTGATACCCCTCAACCTCAGCGAGGTCAAGCCCCGCTCGCATATCCATCAGGCGTGCCTCCTCTTCAACCTGAGCTCGCTCGATGTCTTGTAGTTCCATCCCCATAGCCGTTCGGACACGCTCTTGACCGGCTAGTTGACCCATATAGGTTCGCCCCGCTGTAGCTGCCGCGCCACGAGACTCGCCCTCTACGCCAGCCTGTAACCCCGACTGACCTTGAGTAAGCAACGCCATTACCTGCTGCTCGTACGGCTCCTTTTGGATGGACAACCTCTCCATCACGTTCACCTCGGTGCGGCGACGCGCGTCCTTCATAGCTTCCGCAGCCTTACGCTCAGCCTTTGCCTGACGCTTCTTGGCCTTGTTGGCTTCGCTAAACGACTTTATGCCACCAGCAACCATACTTAAACCAGAGATACCACTAGCTACTGCCGCACCAGTAAGTGCCGTTCCGCCAATAGCGGTTGCAATTAAGAGACCTGCCATAATTTCTTTTGGATTACGGACTCAGGGAGCTCCCTGAAATCCATGGTATAAACTTCTTTCTCTGCCTCCTCTACCGTCTCCGCATCGGTGCGATACACGCACGTCCACGTTACGTCCTCGTGGATGTATGCCACCCTTTGCGTACCCACCTCAGTGTGTACTACCATAGGCGCCTTGACGCGCTTGACCTCGCCCGTATCCATTAGCAAAGACATCTCGCCCGACATAAAGAAAGACGGGTGGTTCTGCTTGTGGATGAAGCTCACGACGAGCATACCCGCTGGCATACAGACCTCG
>Ga0213865_10000570_pt1 | contig 24994 bp, 46 predicted proteins | sample PICome_6_FD_160100 | JGI IMG/M metagenome (GOLD analysis project Ga0213865, IMG submission 160100) | Coastal seawater microbial communities near Pivers Island, North Carolina, United States - PICO282 | ecosystem: Environmental > Aquatic > Marine > Coastal | place: USA: North Carolina...
CACATGAAAACATCCTTAAAGCTTGTCGAGTTAAAAAATCCTTTTAACTTAATTTGAGGAAACGTATTACTTATTGCATCAATAATTGTCTTACATCTTATTGCTGGTTTCAAGTCTGTCCATATAAGTCCAGTTCCAGTTGCATTGTCTTGATATCCAGAGTTTGAATATCTCATGTTTTTACTGTGATGAATGTTAGGCACAAGTATATTTGTGCTTCCAAAAGATGTTTCAATAGCACTATCTCCAGCAGTAAAGAGATTCTCAATATTGAGCTGTGTATAATCAAAGTTTAAACTATCTGGATAATTCAATCCAGCAAGAGTTGTTTCTCCAAGAACTTCTTTTAATTCAACAGCATCTCCATAAAAAACAACTTTATAAGCATGAGCTTTATTGTCTTTTAATGAAACGCTTTTAAATTGAATCTTTCCTTTTTTATAGTCAATTCCATTTAACTTAATTATCGCATCATGTCTGTATCTTGCATCAAAGCTATTTTCAATACTTAAATTTTCATAATGTCTAAAAAGCTTGTTGTTTAACTTAGATGCTGGAAGATTAAATTGTTGGCTAAACGGAGTAAAGACTTTCCCAACATCTTTTACATTTAACAAACTATCTGTGATACTTATGCTTTCATCCTCAAAAAGATCTGCTCTAAAATAATCGCTTGTAATTCTATATGGCTCACTTAAAGAAAGAGGAGTAAATAAACTTGTTGAGAGTGTAAGCTCTGAATCGCTAACAACAGCAGTAACTTTTGCAATCTCTCCACTGCTTAAGTTAGTTACAAAATCTCCTACTTCAATAGTTGAGCTAAAATTCCCACTTTCATCTATTAACTGATTTGCTACTAAGCTTACTCCAGACCCATTATATCGCTTGTATCCTCTTATGTATAACTCAATTATCTGCATTAACGTATGTTGTTTATTGTATCAAAAGCAAAGTCAATATCAATCGTATAATTAATCAACTTATCATTAAGAACTGTTTTATAAGAGAAACTTCCACCGCTTATATTAATAGGAAGAGTTTTGCTTTCAATCTCAATCCAACAAGCTTCTGAAAGTTGCATCTGTTTGAAAACCTCATTGTATTCCTCTGGATAAAAGCCAGTGTTTAAAGTTAGCTTTTCCTTTCCATTCTTTGTTAAGATTTTTTCTTGATGTCTGCTTGTATCATAAGCTCCATTGACAATGATATTTCTTTTGAATTTCTCATCCTTTGTGCTTAGCGTTTCATTTGATCTCTTAAAAAACCATATATCTTGAAGAGCTCCAAATTTATTTACAAAAGTAATCTTGAATGGTTGATATTTGCACTCCTGGATATTATCAACTGTTAGCTTTATAACTCCATTATCTGTATCAATATAAATAGTATCAAAATCAAATAAAGTAAAATCATCTACAAAATCTTGCAAACATGAACTGTCCTCAAAAGTTCCTCCATCTTGAATCACTCTATTTTCAAACTCATCTGCACCATTAATTCCATTAGTTACGTATTCAATCTGCTCATCACTTTCTAAGCTACTGCTTATTGCTTTAGTATATACCAGCTCTCCATTAAGCTCATAAGTTACTTGATTTGCTGTTGAAGTATCAACTGGAATAACTGCTGGTGCATCATCAAGCTTAACAACTATATTGTTGCTCTGTAAAAGTCCAGAATCATTCTGTGGATTGGCTTCATCTTCATAATATCCATAACCATCAAAACCAGTTAATTGAGTATAACTTGAGAAGCTACCAGCTACTCCAGAAATGTAATTCTTAGTTCTATAATCAACCCAAACGTTTAAGGTTTCGTAATCTCCATCAAAAGTCTGTAGCAGATAATCTCTTACAATCTCTCCGATCTCAAAGGTTACATTTTCTGTTATAGCAAATGAAGTCAATTGAAACAAGTTACTTCTGTCTGTCGTTTGCGTTCCAGTATAAACATACAATTCCATATCCACTTGAGTTAAATTACTCGCTGAGATATTTATGTAATATGGACTTCTTGCATTAATCTTTGACATTTATTTCTCTTTTAAATTTATTTGTATCTGTTTTTCTATTCCTATTGAATAAGCTTTTACAAGATCATCTGGAAGTCTTTTGAATGCTCTTTCAAATGGCTTTGTAAAAAACATGCTGGCTTTTATTCCAGTGCTGTAAACGCTTCTTGTTATAATGAAAGAAGTTTGCTCATAACTCAAAAATCTTCCTTTCTTATCTCTAAACTGTATACCTCTTCTCCTTACCCACTTATCAATGCCTTTAGTCAATCCACCTTTTTTTCCAGTCTTTCTACCGAACTTGTATGGACTGTTTGGAGCTTTAATGCTTTTATCTTTTCCTTGAACACCCTTATCTACAAAATCTCCATAGTCAGCCATTTTAAAAGCCATAGACGTTTCTTTTGCACTTTGGGATACCTCATACCCTAAACTATTGTAAAGTTCCTTAGAAGCGTTCTTTTTGCCTTTAGTTAAGTTGCTTCTGCTTTGCTGAATCACATACTTTGCAAACTTATTCAATTCATCTCTTAAGTATTTCTCTGCTAACATATATCAATATCATTCCTCACAAAGACATCAAATGTTGCTGCCCAACCAGCAAGACGATTCTCGAAACGCTCATAAAATGGCTCAAGATTTGCATCTCCATCCAGTTGATATTGATCCGAGTAAAGAACTCCTTTTCTCAAAACCATTACCAGTTTATTAAGAACTGCAAGTTGAGTATTTAAAATATCTTGTTCATTATTATTTCCTCTGAATATATCACTTGTTTCCTCTTTGCTTTCATCAACGATATCCATTGCAAGAATACTTACGTTGAACGTTAGCGTTTGCTCTTGTGTGCTTACGTTGTTTATGATTATGTGGCACAAAGGAAAGATACTCTGCTTTGATAAATCAATGTCATAAATATCTCCAGTGGTTACTGTATTTACATTGACATCATTTAGAAGCTGGTTTTTGATTGCTTCTGTTAATAGATAAAATCCTCTTACTCCTGTATTGCTCATTTGAATTTACTTTTTATTTGTCTGGCTTCCAACTCATTCTTTTCTTTAGAGAAAGTCAAAAATGTTAAACATTCATGCACATTTAGTTTAGTGATATGTTCAAATTTTGTAATATCTCCGTTAGCGATTGCAAAGATGGAGTTGTACCATCCCCACTTTCTTGTGAAATTAGATACTCCGCTAAAATCTGCTCGTTCTTCTTGTCCAAAGAGTTGATCATAACTGTAGACAAGTCCCTCCCTAAATTGTAAAAAAAAACCACAGCACCAAGCACTGCATCTAAGGAAACTCTTTTGCAATCTCAAAACTATCTGGATTGTATTCTTTTATGAAATATCTGTTTCCTCTCTTCATCTCCATTGGTCTAAAGAGAACATTTACTGCTCTGTGCAAATTATCATTATCTCCAATAAAAGTATCCAAGTCAATATACTCTCCAAACGTCATATCTTCCAGTGATGGAATAAATCCATACTCTTGTCCATTTAATTTGAAGCTATTAATGAGCTGGTGCTTAGTATCGAACATGTTGTTTATGATTTCAGATATCTCTGTAATATCAGTCGCTCTCATTCCTCTCACTGCTTCCTTTGGCACATTGCAGAAGATTTCAACTGCTTTCAACTGGAGCTCTGCTTCTGGAAGCTCACTCAATTTAACAAACTCTTGATACTGTCCAAGAGTTATCTCATTTAAGGAAGTTGGTATTGTAATTTTGTAATTCATATTCTTGTGCTTATTAATATATAAACAATTTAATAATTTTTTAGTGATTAATGGACAGCATATTTACCAAAGTTTGGTCTGCTTAATAATGAGTAAGTAGCGTATCTGACTGCATCAATAATATGGTTGTTCTTATCCACTGGTTTATTTGTTAGCTTTCCACTTCTGTCCTCTTGCCATTTATAGTTTCTAAACTCCTGGATTGCATTGTCGCTATCCTTAGTGATATGTATCTTGAATCTCTTTAATAAATCAATACCAGCATTTACAGAATCTCTACCTTTTAAGCTTGGTTGGATATTGTGACCCATTCTCCTCAATTCATCAATCAATCGTGGCTCTGCTGAATCAAAAAAAATAGTATTCCTACCAACTCCCACTTGTTTAAAATGGTCGCTTAAATCCTTTGTTGTCATCATTGTTCTGTAAAGATGCTCTTGGATATATAGATTGTAATCTTTCTTATATACAGATACTAAAGTGCTTGGATCATTTGTATAGCCAGCATCAGCTCCAAAGCTTACAAACTCTGCATCATCTGGAATCTTATCAGTTTCATAATACTTGAAGATAGTTGCTTTACTGATTCCTCTCTGTCCAAGTCCGTATATTTGCCAGTATTGTTCATCTGTTTCCTTTAAACGCTCAATCTCTTCAACTATGCTCTTCTCCAGGAATGGATTGTCTAAATAAGTTGTTCGATAAAAGTCAGCATCATCTCTTGGGATAACCTTGTCATATATCCAGTGGTATTCGTCAGATGGATTGTAATCAATTATGATTTTTTCTTGCGTTCTGAATACTAACTGTTGCCAATCTTCATAGTCAAGCTCATTGGCTTCATTAATAAATAAGATATCTCTTTTGCGACCTCTTATCTTTTGTGGTTGATCAACAGAAATAAATTCAATGAGATTTCCATTAAGCTTGTATTCACTATTTGATTTATTATGATTCTCCTCTCTATATAGTCCATACTGCTTCAATATAGTCAAGAAATCACGCATTACAGTAGCTCTAACGCTGGGAAAAGTTTTTCTGCAAATAGTGATAGTTCTTCCTTTTGAAGTTAAGCAATAGTCAAAAACAAGGAAGAGTAAAACATTCCAAGTCTTTCCACTTCTTGTTCCACCCTCGTGTATTGCTATCTTGCCAGTGCTGTTCTGCAAATGGCGGTAGACAATGTTAGTCTGTATCTTTGATCTTGTCAATTATCTCAATTTTAAAATCAGTAGGCATTCCATCAGCTCCAGTTATTTCTTGTCTTTCAACATACCCTCTTTTCTTTCCTTTGCTCTTTAAGTAAAAAATCATCTCTGCTGTCTTTCCTTCTTTGATATTTTCAAACAATTTACTCTCAACAAAATCAAGAGCTATTTCCTGGATGTCATTAACTTGTTGAGCAAACTCTGGATCATCTTTTAACCATCCATAAAATGTTGTCCTCCCCACTCCAACTTTCTTACATGCAGTCGTTACCACACCCAGAGATTTCTCCAGTGCTTCAATGATTGCTTTTTTATGTTGTTCAGTTTTGTTCATAACTTTTCTATATTATATCCTTATTTTTTGTAACTTTACATTAATGTTTTCATTCTATTCACATGCGGTGGTAGTTTAAAAGTAAAATACTTGGCATCCAGTCAAGAGATGGCGTTCATATCGACCTCACCGCTCTAAGTTTCCCTCCTCTCCTGGAGGGTTATTTTTTCTCCTTTATACATACCAGCTCCAAGCTCATCAATCATTTTAAAGTCCAATATATCTGACACTATCTTACAACTTTTATCTATTAATAGAATGTATCTGTTTTGGAATCCCTCAAGAGCTTTAGCTCCTTTAAAGTCATACTTGCTATCTCCACGCTTTGCTACTATCTCTCCATTTGCAAGTCTATATATTGTTCCGTTTTTATTTATTTGTGTTAGCTTGAATCCGCTGGCTCTGTATATTGTTCCATCTCCGCACTGCGTTGCATCCGAGTAGCTTAATATCCATTTAATTTGCGGTGCATTCTTTTTGATCATTCGGATACTGATTGCTATACATCTACTCTCTGAATACTTTGGAAGATAATCATCAAAAGCCATTCTGTTAAGCTCCAGCATCTCATTCCATCTCTTGTTTATATCAGTTTCTCCAGAATCCACTAAAGGAAGAACGTTTCTTTTATCCATTGGACTTCCATAGCTCATTACTCCATGCAATTGGTTATCCAGGAAGCATCCGAAGTGCAGACTGCTCATATTGACAACCTTTCCAGAATAGTGATGTTTCTTTACAAAAGCATTCGCTACTTTAGAGTTTATAACTTTGACGATTATTTCCTTTGCTCTACCCATTGGCTTACTAATAAATATAAGGCGTTTCCATTTGAGTTCTCATTCCCAAATGTTTCAACGTATTTGAACTCTTCTGTTTGTCTTATTTCTTTGATTGCTTCTTTTATGAACTCCACTTGTTTATCTGCAAGAGTATAAGTCTGTTGTTGAAATGGCTCTTTCTCTCCATCTGGAAGTGAGAAAGCATCACTGGTTTCAATGTCATCCATATTCTGCCAGTTATCCATACCCCAGTCCTCAAGCTCAACAGAGTTCCATTCATTAGCTAATAAATCCCAATCCCACTCTCCAAAGTTTACATTGTCTTTTACAACAAACTCTCTTTCTTGCATTGGAGTAAGATTATCAGCTTTCATGATCCAGACCTCTTTCAATCCAGCTTCCTTACAAGCTCTTAATCTCATATTACCTCCAAGCACAACCATATCACTGTTTACGACTATTGGTCTAAGCTTGAGCATCTCTGGAAACTCTTTGATGCTTTTAACAAGTTTATGATACTTTGTATCCCTTATGATTCTGGGATTGTCTGGGTTTTTTATTACTTTTCTTATATCAATCAGTTCCATACTTATATATAAATTTTTTCTTATTATTTTAGTATCTCCTCAATCTCTTCCAGTTTCTCTGGAGATAAGCTTGATACTTTTTTAATTATATTAATTTTTGAATCATTCAATAAAACCTCGTGAATTAAAGGAAGTTGCCTGTTATAGAAACTATGATCTTTGTATGTATCATAAGAATGAATCAAAGAAGCGTGAGTTATTTTAAATCCATTTCTTTTGTATTCTCTTACAATCTCTGTCCAACCCATACCCATAACGTCATGCATGAATACGTTTGCAACGCTTCTCATTTCCACAAGCTCTCGTCTTCTGCTTTGCTCAAATATATCAACTCCTGTTATTTCTTTTATCTGTTCTCCTATCTTCTGTAATTTCATTTTATTTATTTTTAAAATAATTCTATTTGATTAATGTTTTGTTTTTTGATTATACCCATTGCTGTGTCAAGAATTGTTTTACCAGCTTCATACTCTACCAAATTTCTTGCAATCTTTACTGTGCTTTGCTTTCCTTTATATTGTCTAAAATTATAATCATGGAACTCACAAAGCTTGTTTAATTCGTCCGTACTATTACCAAAAACTGGTGGCTTTCTTTTGCTTAAAGTGTTTGGAAGATTAAAGTTTGTCCAATAAAGATGTCTCCCTCTTTTATGTGCTGGGATAAGCGGATCATAATAAGGAACAACATTCTCAACAACATACTTTCCTTTAAATCTTGGATTCTCTCCTTTTGAAACTAACTCCAGTAATATGATTTGTTGGTAAAGTGACATGTCTGGATACTGTGCTTTATATTTTGAGTTATATGCTCTGGCTCTGGAATGAGATGGACAAGGTGGAGAGCTCCAGATGAAATCAAAATCTTGATAATTGTCAAGAAGATATTGATGTGCATCCGCAACGATAACCTTATCTTTTGGAAATCTCTCTTGATATAATCTTGCAAGTTCTTCATCCCACTCCACTGCTGTTATTTCATGCTCATCTCCCCACTTATAGCGATTACCTCCAAGACAAGCGTATAAGTTTAAAATTCTCATTTGTTTTTTTCAATCCATTTCTGTTGCTCATCTCTTAAGTACTCAATCTCTCTCCTCAAATAGTCTGCTGCTTTCTCCAGATCTTTCAACTCACTTTCTTTCTTTCCAGCTCTGCATACATACTTGATGATGTTCCCTCTGTTAAAGTTAAGATTGTAGTCCTTTATAAAGTCGATAACATCGTATCCCTTTCCATTCTCGTAATGTAAATAAGTTGCTCTCATATTATTGCGTTATCAAGTTGTTGAATCAGATGTCGTATTTCACTTCTCTCAAACTTTCCAGATATTTCTGCATTATAAGTTTTGAAGCTCAAGTGATACATATCCTTTTCCGTATCTCCTTTTTTCTCTTTCTTTCCTAAGTACTCAATCTTTAAATCAAATTTCATTTTTTACTGTTTTTCTTAGTTTATTAAATTCCAGTAGCGTTGCTTCCATCAATGGCTTAAATCTTAAAATTGATGTTGCTGCTGGATGCTCGATTTTTGCCAACTTTCCATATTCCTTGAATAAGAAGTCCATTGCTTCATAGTCATTAAAAGCACTGATGTATCCTATTTTTATCATCTCTCTAACTCCATAAGCTTGAATGTTTCTCTTTCCATACTTGCTTACTAAATTAGATATTTTTCTCAAAAGATATAAAGAAAATTTTAAATCCTTTATTTTACACTCTCCTTTTTTAAATCCTCCAGGATTTGATCCAAAGAAAAGGTGCACAATATTACCAGCAGATATGTTGTTGGAATTTTTAATGTAATTAGTATAAGCTGTTTTGTAATCCTTGTTCTCTTTTGCAAAAGCTTTTAAATAATCTAAAGTTGTCCACGCTTTGTTTCCGTTGTTTAGGTTTATGATTGCATTAAGATGTTCTTTCTGGTCTTGAGTATCCACCCAGTCCACGATATAAGCTGGAACTGTTCTCTGCTTTAATAATTTAGCAGACACCACTCTGTGATGTCCCTCAATGATATCTCCATCTTTAGAAACTACTATTGGCATCATCCAGCCAAACTCATTCAATTTGTCCTTGAAGTTTTCTGAATGCTTTAAAAATACATCTCGATTGACTTGTGCCATCTTTAAGTTCTTAATGTTGTAATAAGGTTGAAATTCCCCTCTTTTAATCTCTGTTGTTTTCATGTTATTTATAGTTTATAATTGTTTTATAATTGTCCAGTTAAGCAATAGTTGTCAATGTCAGCTCCATCAATGAAAAACTTTTCATATAACTTAAGAGCTTTCTCAACTTTCTCCTCTCCTCTGAAATAAAAGTTTTCCGAGCAGTTAAAGATACCAATGTCAAGACTTCCTTTGTCAAGCACTAAGAAATAAAAATCTTCATGCTTCTTATTGAATAGATTGCAGTAAAGAAAGCACTGCACATCATAAGAATATTTTTGTGCTGAATAGTGAAAGTCCTTAACGCTTGATGAAGATGTCTTTAAATCTACAATTCTATTATCTGCAAGAACATCCGCTTTACCTCGAAATGGTAGTCCTTTAATATTATCAATTCCAGGAACTTCAAACTCTGCTTTTGTGATCAATTCCTTTGCGTGTTCATTCTTAAAGAAAGCATCCACTAAACGCTCTGCATCGCTTCTCTCTTTTGCAGTGAATACTCTTCCAAGCTCCAGCTTTGCTTCTTTGAATTTTTTTGTATTCTTGCTTGAACATCAATAAAAGTCTGTGCTGCAAAAACCTCTGGCTCTAATATAGCGGTGTGAAATAACCATCCATCTCTAAGTGCTTGAGATTCCTCACTTCCATATTCAAGTGAATATTTGTAAGTCTTTGGACTTGCAAGAATCTGCTTCAAGCTACTGCTACTCAAAGCCAGTTTGTTAAGCTCTCCATAATAGAAAGAATCATCATCCATTTTTTTGAGCAACTCGGCTCTGTCATACTGCTTTCCATCCAAAAGCGTAATTTTATTCTGTGTCATAATCGTAACAGTTTTTTGAGCAATAAGTATCACCATCGGTTTCCTTGTCGCAAGTTCTACAATAAGTTGTTTCTTCTGGCATATCAATATAATGCATATCGTATTTTTTTAATTCATTAGTTAAGTTTTCAATCTGTTCTTTAAGGTTTCGAATCTCGTCATTTTTCTGTGATCTCATGAGATTGTATCTCTTTGTTATTATATCCAGCTCTGTTCTTAATGTATTGGTAAACATTCCGATTTCATTCATTGCTTTAACGCAATTCCTTAAATCTTTATTAAGTGGCTTTGCATCTTTCCACTCCATTATCTTGTCGGCTAACCAATTAAACCAGAGATTGTAAGCTTGATTCTGTAATAAATCCATTATGCTTTACCTAATATAAAACCAATTAAAAAAGTTAAAGAAGCAAACGTAATAATAGCAGCATTGATAATAAACTGTCTGGCTTGTTTTCTTTGCTCTTCCTTTTGCTCTAACTCTTTTTTAGTATAGACTTCAATTCTGTTGTTTCTTGTTTGGATATGTAATCCTGTTTTTGTTTTTTTCATTTTGTTATAAATTGTGCAAGTTTCTGATATTTCTCTTGCATGTTTAATTTTTCTTTTTGCACTTCATTAAAAGTTATTTCAACTATTGAAGGAAGATCCTTAAAGAGCTCGTAAGCATGAAAAGTAATAACTCTTCCATCCTCAAGCTCCATATTTACTTCTCCATTGTTTCCACCCCAGAGAGCAACTGTTTTTTCTACGTATATCTCTTCCATCTTAATTAGTTCTAAAAATGTAATAGTTAGCTCCATCAAAATTATACTCAAGCTCTTCTCCATCATAATGAGCAAAGGTATGTCCATATCCATCAACAGAGCAGTTCTCTGCTGTTTGTTCCCAGTCAATAGCTAACCATTCTGGTGCTTTAATATCATAGCAATCCTCCGTTATTTCTCTGATTGCTTCTACATAAATATCCCAGATGTCATTATAGTGAATGAATCTGTATTCCTCTCCATCAATCTCAATGTAGAAATCTGTCTCAATGTCTGTTAATTTTTGAGTTAGCTCTCTTACTTCATCTCTGTTGATTGCAAGGTCTAACTCTTCGTAAATAAATTCAAGAACTTCTCTTTGTATTGTTTTCATGTTATGCTTTTTGAAATAATTTGTTTAACTCTTCTCTAATAATATACTGCTCAAACTCTGAACAGTCGTTGTAATAATCTTCTCCGAAAAGCTTGTCGGCTAACTGGTTTTTTAATTTATTAATGCTTATCATAATTATCTGCTTTTTACTCTTCGATTATTTCTTTAATTTTATCAAATCCCCATCTCTTAACCGCTAACTCTGTAGCTTCTTCGATACTATCGGCAGATAAATAACCATAAAAGTTAGTATCAATTCCATTCTTGTTCCAAGTTGATGTTCTAATTACTTTGTACATTTTTTAAGTTTTAAAAGTTATTAATAGTCCAAAAGTAATTCTTTTAATAAGTTTATACAAACTTTTTTTAAAATTATTTTTCTACTTCGTTTATATTATTTATTGAAGCATCTTTCTCATCTATTAAATAACAAGGTTTAAGCACTTTCTTTTTAGTCCAAAGAGATGAATCTGGACAGTAAAAATCTTTCTGTTTGAGCTCTTTTAATTCATTTAGCCAGAACAAATAATTACCTTTAGGATCATTAACAAAATAAAGAGCAACCTTTCCAGTTGCCAGAAGTTTATCATACCTATCCTTTTCCAGCATCTTTTGTATGTAATATGCTTTGCGAAAATTCATTGACATAACAACTTCAACTCCTTTAGGAGATTTACCCTCTGCATCATAGTCATATCCATCTCCTCTGTGAGTTAGCTCCCAACCATCTGCATTCAATAGCATGATAACAGCTCTTTCCCAATCTTCTACGCTTCTACTCATTGCTTAATTTATTAAGTTCATTTATCCACTGCACTATTCTTTTTGGCTTACATCCGCATGGCTCAAAGTATTGGTGGTTAAAATACTTTGCATGAAGCTGACAAAGAAGCTTAAATTGATCCTCTTTTATTTTGCCTTTTATTTCCTGGCTTACTTGAAGCCACTTCTGTTTATCTACTTGTTCCATAAATCCAAATCAATATCATTCCACTCTTCTCTTCTCTTATCACATCCACAGTCTTTTCCAACTGCTTTGCTAATCTTTTTTACTAACCAGTGAATACCAGTGTAGTAAGTAAAGTAATACATTAAATCTCCTAACTTCATAACTTATAATTATATAACATTTCTTTTTTTATCAAATAAGCTTTTTTGCTTTTTGTATCTCCTTTTCCAATAAACTCCACCCAGTTGAGATGATTCTCTTTTATGCAGTCTTTTATCCGATCTTTTAAAAACCAGTGATAAGCATATCCATCAAAGATTACCCAATACTTTGCTTTACTTGTGCTCAACGCAGATGGTCTGTTATTAAATTCAATCTCTATTACAATATTACCAGTGAATTTACTTTTTTCATCACTCTTCACTTCTACTCCGATTTCAAGCTCTGGGATAAAAATATCATACTCCTTGCAGTATCCATCCTTGATGAAAGCTTTTGGGTATTTCTTTTGAATTACCTCCAGGATAACATTCTCATGATATTTCCCTCTTTTTAAATCTCTATTAAAAGTCTCAATCAAAGCTGGTCTTTTATAAATTTCTTTGCGTTAGTATATGTATTGTAAAGTGAATAATAACTGATTTTTGTATCTCTGCTCAATTCTGCAACGCTCTTTCCAGAAGCACAAATCTCAAAGACTTTCCTATCATACCAGAACATCTTGTCCATTAAATCGTCAATTTTTTTCTTTTTATTTGCATACTCAACCTCATCAATTCCAAGCTCCTCCGCTTGTTTAAACTCATTAATCTCCTCAAGATACATTTTGATTTGCTTTGCTTCCTTTTTATATATGTTTAAATAAATTCCTCTTAAAACTTTATAACAGTAATATGTATTCACTTCCTCTCCATACCAAAGATCAAGTCCTTTCTGCACATCCAGATGGAGCTGTATATACATTTCTTGAACAATGTCTTCTGCTGTTGAGGAGTTGCATCCAAAAGACTTGACAATCCGTATCCAGTCTTGGTGTTTATTATAAGCTATTTCAACAAGGGATTTTTTCATACTTTAAATTTATAGTCCACAATACCCAGAATCACAATCATTGAAGTCATCTTCAAAGAGCTCTGTTTGTTTTAAACTGTTTTTAATATCAATGTATTTCATTCCATTCTTAAAAGTTCGAGCTCCATACCCAGCAGTATTTTCTTGATCTATAAACCATTGAAATTTCTCTGGATGTTTATCACTCATTAATTTTAAAAGCACTGGATTTCTGTGAAAGCATCCAATACAGTTGTTCATATATGCAAATCTAACTGGTTTATCTTTCCAGAACTTTTCAATTGAATCTTTATAGATATTATCATCTATTAAAGGAAAGACTGGTTTTTGCCAGGATATGTCCGCCCACTTATTTCTTGTTTTTCTTTTTCCAACTATTTTTTTGTGAGATAAGATTCCATTTTCATCAGATTTCTCAATCATGTTTTTGGCTCTTCTCATTTCATTAGCTCTGAATCCAATACGCATCTCAACTGGATCTGTAAAATTTTTATCCCACCAGTCAAAAATTGGCTTTAATTTCATAAGTTCAGTGCAGAATCTTATTGTTGCGTTAGGAAGATATTTTTTATCTCCTCTTATTATAACCTCATCAAAAGTCTTTCCAGTTACCCAAGATATTTCTTGACCGATGTATTGCTCAAGATCAATCATTGTGTATATTATTGCATCCTCTTCCAAAGTTCCAATAAATTCAACTCCAAGCTTGTCGCTTACTTCTTGTCTGATTTTTTTATCTGGAAACATGCAATTTTTATCACTTGTTCTTACAAGAGCAAAAACATTGTAATCTGCTTTATAATTAGCAGCAATATAACTGGAAGTTTTCCCTCCGCTTAAACTATTAACTGTAATCATACATCTAATTTTTTTGGCACATAATATTCCAGTGGATCATAAATCTCTCCAACCACAAATGGTAGTCCGTATTCATTTATACTAAAGCTGAATGTTTCAAAAGCGTATCCCCTTGAGCGTTTACAGCTCACTGTTATCCAATCCTTATTTACTGTATTTGCTTCAAGCTGTATCTGGCTCTCTGTTTTTTTCTCAAGGAATGATCCAAGATGACCAGTCGGTTTATCGCTTCCATAATTTGAATGTATTACTGTAATTATATGGCAGTTAAATTTTGCACTCCACTCCATTATTTTCTGCACACAAAGATTGCTTTCCTCAAGATTGTTTACATCACTTACAAGGTCTGCAATCCCATCAATCACAACAACTCCATTTTTATCTCCATTCTCTTTTAAGCAAAACTCTATAAACTCCATTCTTTGTTTATAATTAATAGTCCTCAAAGCATATGTTTGGTAGCATCCAGGATTTTTCATGTTAGCCATATCAAGCACACGCTTAAAAACTCGTTGTGAATGCCAGTGTCCTTGTTCTGTATCGAAATGCATCAAGCACTTTCCATCTCTGTGCCCTAAGATTTTACCACCAAAATTATTACCTCCACTTAAATAAACCGAAGCAAGTAGAGTAATAAAGAATGTCTTTTTTGTCTTTGGTGGAGCTTGAACAAATGAGAAGTTACCATACGTTCCAATAGGAATTGGAAAGGTTATCTCTCCAGCTTTTGTCTGAATTGTTTTATTTCCTAAGCTCAAAGCAGTTGGAGGATAGTCAAGAACTTCTGTTGTATTGACTTCGCACTCTTCCTTGATGAGCTCCATTAACATTCTGTCTGTTGTTTCCTTTTCTGTCATTTTTTAATATTGTTCTTTGTTATCATAAATATATAAAAAAAAGGGAAGCCGAAGCTCCCCTATAAAAATTAAAAAGGTAGATCCGCTGACTCTTGTGGAGAAGCTTCAACCTCTGGAGCTGCTTCACGCTCTGCATTTACGATTGTGCCATTGTTCCAGACTACTTTTCCATTGCCTAAGTAAGTCTTTTGCTTTTTGGCTTCTCTTTCCTCTTGCGTTTGGCTAACATAGATACCAGTATTGTTACCGTATCTTGTTTCATCATTGACGCTCATTGTGAGATTTACATATACCGCTCCATCTTTTCCAGCGATAAATTTCTCCTTTGGTAGCTTTGCTACGTTTAAACTAAAATTAATTAATGCACTCATATTTATATATATTAAAGGGTTTTAAATTCTGTTTTTGGTTTCTTAAAACTTTCGCTTTCATCTTCTCCGAATACTCCGAGTTCATAAAAGCCAGTTAGTTTCAAAACTGCTCTGCTCATTGCACGTTTTTCTGCCATCTCTGGAACGTACCACGAGTTAGTATTTCCATCTTTGTAATTAGCTCCTTTTAAAGCACTTCCAAAGGTTTCAATTTTCTTTCCATCTTTCTCTGCATGAGCTTTAAATACTGCGAAATTCGGCTCACATCTAATTACCTCATAACTAACGCTCATTTGCTCAAGAGCTTGTATCTTGTCAATACCTTGTCTTGTAATGATTGTATAGTGTTGATGTTTAAAGAAATCTTCTTTTGTAAGGTTATACTTTTTGTATAACTCTGTTAATTTCTGTTTATTCATTCCTCTTCTTTTATTAAATTGTTTACTTCAATTATTGCTTCAAGAAATTCAATTCTTTTTTCCAAAGCTTCGATTCTTAAATTTAAAAAATCAACTTGTGATGGAGATGTTGCTCTCCTTACATCTTCTGTATGTGTCATAGCTCTTCAAAAAATTGGAAAGCATCTAAACTCCCAAAGACAAAATTTAAGTCAATGATTGTTTCATACCTAAGTTTGTGAACAAATCTCTCGTTTTCTAAGTCTTCACAGATCCTATCAACTAAGTCTGGAATTTTTAAGTTCCACTTCTCAAGCTCTTGCTTATAATGTGGCTTTAATCTTTGTAATAAATTCATTTGTTTAATGTTATAAAAAGTTAATAATATCCCAAAGTTATAAAAAAAATTTAATTATCAACAATTTATCACAAAAAAAACCACCTATTAAGGTGGCTCTTTCCGAGTTGGTTAACTCTTTGATAACAAAAAACAAAGATTATTTCTTAATCAAATATACTTAATAAATAAAAAAAAGAGATTAAAACGCTAAAGAGTTATCAACAATTAAAAGTTCTGGATGCTTTTAAGATCATCAAGCTTAGTCTTGAAATCCTGGAATACTTCCAACCATTCTGAATCAGTAAGTTTAAGAACTCCTCTTGATAATGTAAGAAGCTCTTGACTTAAATCCTCTCCAAGCTTTAAGCTGTATTCATATTGCCTACCGTATTCAAAGCGATTGCATTTACGACATTGTGCATGAACGTTTCTTTCATCATATCGAGTAATAAGATGTTGCCTTGATATGAAATGTCCAGCATCAGTTTCAGAAAAGTGAACTTGCTTTCCACAAGATATACAAGAGCAGTATCCAGTTTCATTGTCTGCATCTCTTCTCCTTATATATTCATGAAATACTTTGTCAATCTTAGTTTTCCAGTATTTTAAAGTTTTTTTTGGCATAAGATTACAATTCCGAAGTCATATATTTATTACTATTTTTTTAGAAATGTATGTATCTATATAATTAGAAAACATATTTTTATAATAAATAGTTCAAAGTTATATATTATTTTTTAAATATAAAACAAAAAAATTATTTTTTCCAGTGTTTAGTGATTTTTTCTGCTGATCTCATTCCGAAGTATCCTCCATAGACTAACAATAAAAGTGAAGACAATAAATCAATCCAGTTAGAATCAATCTTAAATCCCTCCAAAGAGCTGTCAAGAATTATGTATATAAATAAAGTGATTGTTAAAAAAGCCAGAGATAATGGTCTAATGTTTTTTGAAAGCCAGGAATCACTGCTCATATCTGCAACCCAACGCTTTGTTGTTTCTTGCATCTCAATCATGTCGTGTCTTAGCTCTTCCAGGAGCATCTCTTTGTCAATCTCTGAAAGCTCCTTGTCTCCTTTTATCTTATCTGCTAAATCTTTTAATTGATCAATACCAGTTATGCTTCCAGCAACAGTAAGAATCTCTGGAGCTACTTCCTTTCCTTGTCTGACTAACCAACGTAGAGCATCTCCAACTCTTGTTGTACCATGCTTTTCTTTATACTTTCCTGGCATAATTCCAACGTGCTTTTGTTCTTCTTATATCATAGTGAGTAAACGTATCATAAGCTCCAACTCCTCCTTGCAAGAGCTCTCCTATATCAATCAAGTCCTCAATCATTACAAAGACTTCTGCTGGCTTTAAACTTTGGATTGTGATATCTGCTGCCTTACCTAATAAGTGCTGGCTTCGGCTACTTCCTTTTATTTTAGAATTATGATCTGGACATCTATATGCACTATTTATTGTGATTGCTCTTCCAGTATAATCTCTTAACCTCTGGAGCTGTCCAGCAAGTTTGATGACATTCTCATAAACTTCCAGTGGCATCTTGCAACCGCACTTGCATTCGAATTCATGAATTTTAAAGTTCTTTGTCATTCTTTTTTTTCTTATGCGTTTCGTATATTTTTTGCAGAGTATATACTATTGAAGCCATAAGCAGTATGATTTTTAGACTGTTCTCTATTGCAGTAAAACTTATGCCTAAACTTATGGCATTAAAAAAAGCTATTCTTAAATCTTGTACACTCATTACATTTTATTTTCTAAATAGTCAACACCATAAAAATTATGTAGTGGCTCACCGCTTGGTGTTACTGCATAGCTTTTCCAACCGTATGGGTGTTCTTCTATACCGTTCCAAACTACATCTATTAAATAGTTATCGCTGAGTACAGTTTCTTTAATTACATTCCCCTCTGCATCAGTTTCACCCTCTTCTATTACTTCGTGTCCTAATCTTACTACTGCGTGGCTATGCGTTGGATATTCGTTACCATTTTCATCAGTATCTACTCCTAAACCTTTTATTTTAGTTTCAGCTTGTTCCTCGCTATCAAATATATATTTGCCTACTTTCATAATGTTGTTAGTTCTATTGCTTCTGCTTCTGTTAATACTCTGTCATAAACTCTTAAATCTTTTATTTTGGCTTGTAGATTAAAAGCACCACTTGAAATTCCTGCAATTGTACTCCTAACTTCTGTTAATGTATCTTCTGCAAAAATATTTACACTTGTATCTGTTGAAATTAAACTGCCATTAATATATAATTTAGCTTCATTGTATTTATATGTAACCGCTATTTTATTAAAGTTTGTAACATCATAAAAAGTAGTGAATAAAAGTGCTTGTGTTACATTTGCAAGTTTTATTTCTGCTCTTATTTGATTATTTGTAGTATCATATTGTATTGTAACTCTATTTTGACCACTACTATCACTTAATTCAATCCCATTACTATTTGTTTGAGCATTTAAAAAAGAAGCCATTTGTACAAAAAATGTACCCTCTAAAGAATTAAACAAATTTGCATTACCTCCACCACTTATAAAATCTTTTAATCTTGTTACTGTACTTGCTTCTGTTTTTATATAGCTTGTAGGATAGCTTCCTAGTTCAAGCATAGCACCCCAAATCGCAACATCTCCATTAGTGTTACCAAAAAAAACTTGACCATTAGAAGGGTTTGTTGTTAGTGTTACTCTTTGCCAATCACTATTAGGCGTTATGCTTTGACTAAACACTTGTCCGTTTGAACCATTACGGATATAAATAGTAAAGTTTGTACTACCTAAACTTTTAACATAAATACTTAATGTAGAATTTCCGCTTATAACAACGTTACGCCTTAATACTGTTCCGCTTACGCTTGTTCCTGTCGCACCGCTTAATGTATCAGCGGTTAATGTTCCGTTAGGTGCTAAATTTGTATTGCTTGAAACGGTACACCCACCTTGTTTGCTCCAATAAGAATTATCAAATTGCTCACTTCTTTGAAGTATATTTGAGCGTTGTGGCTCTAAAAGTAAACTTGGACAGTTGCTATTTAACCAATCTAAACGAGGTACATCATTTGCAACCTCTTCAATTAGTCCATCTTTGCGTACTCTTGTACCCTCGCTTGCTCTATCAAAGTCAAAATCTCCTGTAGCATCATTCGGCAAAATAGAATATACTTTACCGCTTTTATATCCGCTTGGTATCAGTGCTAATTTAGGTTTACTCATTATCTCTCTGTTAATATTGTTGTACTATTCATATACCTCCATATTCCGTTAGCATACCATCTCAAAGTAATTTTATCATCTGCATTAATAGGTGCAGTAGTTCCAAAATCAAAATTTAGCACCATTCCTTGACTTGCAAAATAGCTAAGTGTTTTAGAAGTAACTAAAGTATTTAAACCTTTATAGATATATACAGTTGCACTACTTCCTGTAGGTGTACCATAAGAGCTATATTTATTTGCAGTCATAGTAACGCTTGAAACATAGCAGTCAAAAGGAACAGGGATAGTGCCATAAGCATAAGGGAATGCAGTAGTCATACCTGTATCATAAAGCGTAAAAGTTGAAGTACTACTATGATAGTGCCTCCAATTTAAAGCTAACTTATCCTTATGAACAGGGTTTGCTTCTTTAAGCCTGTTTATCTTGTTAGTATGTTTAGCACTTACTATTTTACTTATCATCTCTGTATGCTTTGTAGCAGATTGCTATTGCTTGATCTTTTTTATACTCTTTGCTTATTTGAGCAACGCACCTCATCATGAAATCGCTCTGCTTCTCGTTTGCTTTTGGTTTCGGTATAGGCATTGATATACTTTTTTAACCTTATTATATTTTTATCCTTTACTTTATACTTCATCAAAGCACCCATCCATTAAACGTTGTGTCAGTATCTGGAGAAATATCTTCATTTGTGTTGCTTCTATACTCTGGGAACTTTGATTCATTGAAACATAAATAGTCCACCATTCTTGTTGAGTAATAGTTAGCGTATTCTCTTGCTTTTGATACTAAGTAATCAACTTCGTTTTTTTCTACGTTCTGTGCAGTTTCGCTTGAATGCTTAAACACCCCTCCGTTTTTTATTTGATAAGCAGCAAAAGGAATGTATGTCATTTGAGCAAACCAAATCAATGTCGGTTGCACATAATTATTTACAAGATCAAGGTAATCTCCAGACAAAGTATCTGCAATGATGTCAGCACTTATCTTATTGTATAAATCAGTTCCAAGAAGATTTTGTACCTCAACTTGCTGTGCTACTTTTATAAATTGTATGAACTTGTCCGTGTCAGTATTTCCATCAATGATGGAGTTCTTAACAAGATCTGTTCTGCTTATGAATAGTGCTGTTGCCATTAGTTTTTAAATTTCATTTTATTCCAATACTCTGCTGTATATCCTTTATACTTCATATCCTTTGGTGCAACTGGAACTTTCTGTGCGTTTGCTTCTGGTTTAAAACCTCTCTTTCTGGCTTCTGTCGTGCTTATTGCATCTCCGAGTCCTTTAGCACCCTCTTTTCTAACGTAAGTCTTTCTAAACCATTTGTGATTACATCTTGCACCGCCTTTATAAAGCCAAATAGAATAAGTATCACTTCCACCTTTTCCAAATCCTTTATTTACAACTTTTTTCTCCATTGCAACAATGTCCTCTTTTCTGTAAACTTTCTTAGCACTTACCATTTTTGAGCAGAATTGTCTTGAAGTTGATTTTGTTGTTGCTGGTGCATACATATATCTTACAAGAAACTCATTTCCCTCTTCTCTTGATTGCTTACTTGTTCCATCTTGATCACTCTTTTGATATGGCTTTGCACTTCCAGTGCTTACAAACTCCCAAATCTTAGAAAGCAAACTCTTTTCCTCTGGCTTGTTTAAATCAGTTATAACTTCATCAAGCTCCTCTTCATGCTCATAACTTACCTCTCGCTCATCAATAACATCAAAGTCCTTTAAAAGCTCCTCTTCATCTTCTCCGAGCTCAATCAAAGCATCTGCAATATCACTACCCATTTCATCTGGAAGCTCTTTGCTTAATTTAACTCCAGTTTCCTCTTCTCTTGTTTCCTTATCAACTACGTTCTCCAAATCAGTAAACTCAAGTGGCTGTAGCGTTTTAAAGTACAATTTAAGAGCTATATTGTTGTAAGCTAATATCATGTCAAACGCATCAATCAAAAGTGTCTGAAATGGTCTAATAACAGTGTTATCCATTAATGTGCTGGCAGTCTTAAGTTCTTCTGCATTGTTTCCAAGTCCAGAGCTGTCTTTAATTCCCAAAAGCATTGGAGAAACTACTCTGTGTGCTACCATTATTTTCTTACCGCTCTCGTCTGATAAAAATTGATACTGATTGTGAGCATCACTTAACTGGATTGGCTCAATAGTTGCTGCACTCTCTGGATTGTCGTTAAACGCAAGAATGAATTTACCCGCGTTAGAACTACCCGAAAATTTAGAATAAATACGGTTTTCTAACATTTGTCGCTCTTCGGCGTTAGGTGTACCATTGTTAAAATTAATTAACATACTCGGTGCAAGTCCGTTAAGTATGTTATTGAGATGATAGTTGCTAATCTCCTCCTCAAGCTCTGCATATTGAAGTCCACCTTGATAATCTGGAGAGGAATAGTATTTATATCCAGCTCGATACGGTTTTACATATACAATCTCAATTGATTCATTTGAATAACCAAAAGCTGGTATTCTTGTGCAATCATCTGCTCTCTTTACTTTACTCCAGTTATCTGAATAGTAATACGCTTCAATCTCTCCTTTCTCATTGCACTTTTCTGCTCTTAAGTTCTCCACTGGGATATGCTCTACTCTTGCAACAGTCTTTCTGTCCTTTGAGTATATCACTTGCATGGAGCACTGACCCATAAGCTTTAAATCATAACAGAGCTTTCTTACACAATCCTTGTGAAATAAAGAAATCATCTTTGCGTATTGCTCTGGCTTTTTATTTGAGTCTAAAGCATCCAATCCCTTTCCGTATATCATCTCCGATACTCCGTTGATAATAGCATTGTTTGTTGGACTTCCATTGTATCTGTCAATAAGATACTGGAAATAATTATTGTCGTTTCCATACGCAACCCACTCTTTATTGGATTTCTCCACAATCTCTGGACTGGTATATGTGCTTAGATTTACTACTCTTAAATCATTCATAATATTATGTAATCGTTGTCATAACTATCCTCCTGGACATACTCTCCACTATTTACAGAGTAATAATCGTTGTTGGATTGATTAATTGTTTGGTCTGTGCAAAATACTCTGTCTTTATAAATTACAGAGCTTCCATTTTTTACTTCCAACGTATAGAAATCTCCCTCCGTTAGCGTTCCAAAGTCTGCTGTAAAAGTTGAGTAATTTCTGTCTGTTGAAGCTGTTGGAGTTATGCTTATATTTGATCCAGTGCTCTCACTTCTTAAATTTACAGTGATGCTACCAGTAATGTATTCTCTTGGAATTATCTTAAAAGATTTACTTCCACTTGTTCCAATTAACTTCATATTAATATATAAACAAAAAAGAAATATTTTGCATGAAAATTACTAAAACACTGATATTTGTGGAATTTATGTAATAAGTATTTTACATAATTTTGTAAGAAGGGTTTTTTGTCAGTTGAAAGAACTCGGTTTTTTAATAGACCTATATTACAGAGAGCATAACAACTCGTAAAACGCTTAAAATTGACCTTAAAACAAATTAATAAAAAGCATAAAAAAAGGGTTACCAATAAAGATAACCCCTTAATTATACCAATTAATTTGCTCTAAATTAAGCGTCTGGATCAATCTGTGTAGCATCCTCTTGCAAGTTGCTTACAAAGTATGGTGGAGCTACTTCTTGAGCTGTTGCAACTAAAGTAAACCCAGAAAGGTCACCCATTGCTGCACCGCTTACGATTGTACCACCAGTAATTTCTGCACCGTTCTTATGTCCGATTAACAGTTGATTTCCATTGTAATCTTCTACTACGTAATGAGCTCTACCAGCATTCAAAAGTTTGATTTGCTCTTGCGTTGCTACATCAAGGAAAGTAAAAGTAATGTTTAAAGTTGTTTCATAAAAAGTCGTTCCATTCTCTCGTGAACTGTTTACTGCTGTTTCTAAAGAACTGTTACCTTTGATATCGAACTTAAAGAAATCTCCTCCAGTTGTCAAATCAATTGTTCCAGATGTATCAGAAAGAGCAGCAATCGTTGGGTCAAAGTCAAGAATGTAAATTGTCTTAAGACCTCCAACGCTATTCTTACAAGGTAATGAGCGACCGCTTGTTACTGCACATGCCATATTTTTAGTTTTTTAAAATAAAAAAGGGTAGGGATATTCCCCACCCCTCTTTTCTGTTAGTTATTAATTTTATTAAGATGCAAGTGTATAAAGAGCGATGTCTCCACCGATACCATACTGAACACCAGCGGTTGCTCTCATTACTACTCTTACGTTTTGACTTCCATCAACGTCACTCATGTCAATAACCTTAACTTCTTGAGAATCTGACAACAAGCCAGTACCAAAGAATAAGTTTGACTTCTGTGCAGCAACCATGTGGTCTGCTGGCATTCCAGGAGCTCTAAAGATTTTGATTCCATCAAAAAGCAAGTTGCTTAATGCTTGGTTGTTTCCTTTATTGTCATAACCATTAGCACCTACCCCACCAGATTGGAATCCTCCTAAAGCACGTAAGTAAAGTTGATAAACATTGTTAGGAACATAGATGTGTAAATCTTCTTGGTATAAAACGCTGTTTGGAATAGCATCTACCAATTTTCCGATTTCTGTTGTGATATTTGCTGCTGTAAAAGCAGTTTCAGAAGTTACTGCATCATTAACATCTCCATCTGCTGCCATAAGAACAGTGAATCCATCAAACTCTCCAGCGTTAGCATTTACTCCACCCCAGATGTTTTGCTCTGTTTTTTGAGCTACTTTCTCTGCAACGTGAGAGATTAAGAAGTCAGAAAATGATGGAGGAAGTTGGTCGAATGTAGAATAACCCATCTCGATTGCTTCCCAGTCAGAACGGAAATCTTTCTTACACAATTGTAAGTTTACTTGAAACTCCTCTGGTTGTAAGATTCTTTCTGTTAATGTAATTGTAGAAGTAGGATCAAAATCACAAGTAGCATCTTTTAAGATTGCATCAGTTGAAACTTTTTTGATTACTTCTTTAAACTTAACGTTTGGTTTGATTTCTACTCCACCATTGCTAAGTGTTTCTCCGCTTAGTAAAGCTGCACTGATGTATTTACCAGCAAACTCACCAGCGTAAGTTGTTGTAATTGATGTTGTTGTTGCCATTTAATTTATTGATTTATTTTGTTAATTACTCGGTCTAAAATTGTTGTTGGTCTTTTTGGAGCTAATCTGTTTAAATTCACAGAAGCTTTATTTTCTGGATTTGCTTTGATTGGCTCTGCTGCTGGCTCATTGAGTTCAGCTTGTACATCTTCTGGAACTTCGCTTAATTCAGTTCTTTCATGCTTTGCAAGTTCCTCTGTAATTAGATTCCCCAAATCTTCTGCACTCATTTCTTCCTTTGGCTCAAGCATTGCTTTGATTTCCTCAATCATTTCTTTTACCTCTGCAAGTTCCTCTTTAGTAGCGTATCCAAGCTCTTCTTCTTTTTCTTCAAGCTCTACTTCTTCCGAAGCTTCAACTTCTTCAACCTCTTCTTCTGTTGCTTCTGGAGTTTCCTCTTCTGCACCAGCTTCTTTGATTTCAGATATCAAACCCTCTTCTGCTACTACAAGCACTCTACCATCTTCAAGCTCATACTCTCCAATAGGTACAGCAACTTTCTCGTCTTCTGTAACAATAAAAACTTCGTTACCAGATTCAAACGCTTCTGCTTCTAAAACAGCACCGTTTTCTAACGTCTGTTGTTCTAACTTAACCTCTGTTGATAAGTTAAGAACGTCTTTGATTTTCTCGATCATATCGTTCGTGTTCATATTAATATATAAGTGTTAAAAAATTAATTTGCATTTTTAAGCTTTTTTCTGGATAATAAACCACTCGCTTCCATCACTCCAAACATATATCCCCTCGTAAGATTTGTTTATTTCATAATAGTCAGTAGATCCATCTAAAGTGTCACTTCCACTCGGTGTTAGATAAACTCTTGTATTGGTATTAAACCCTCCATTTGAAATGAATCGAATTGCTCTGTTTGTGCTACTTGATGCACTTGGAAGATTTAAAGTCATGTTTCCACTTGCACCACTCCAAGTTAATTTTACAAGCTTTACATCTGCATACTGACTGTCTGATAAGTTTACAGTTTCTCCGCTTGATACAGTTATATGAGTTGAT
>Ga0213865_10000571_pt1 | contig 24976 bp, 38 predicted proteins | sample PICome_6_FD_160100 | JGI IMG/M metagenome (GOLD analysis project Ga0213865, IMG submission 160100) | Coastal seawater microbial communities near Pivers Island, North Carolina, United States - PICO282 | ecosystem: Environmental > Aquatic > Marine > Coastal | place: USA: North Carolina...
GTTAAAGCAGACGGGCCTATCGCTGTGTTTGCACCGCCAGATAAACTTGCATCGTCTAATGCCGCATTACCCAAAGCCACGTTGTTTGTACCAACAGGATAATTCCCATCCAGCTTGATCGTGCCGCTATCGACACTAACGTTACCAGCTACATCAAGCCCATCTAAGGTAAGTGTGCCAGCAATATCCTTGTCGGCACTATCGGCTAAGTCTCTCGCTCTACTCATTAGTTCGCCTCCAATGCGTCTAGTCTTGCTTTAACAGAGGTCATTTCTGTCTCTAATGTTTCAATCTTGGCTATCGCTTCTTGCAGTGCGGCTGTCAGCAATGGCACAAGTTTGGATTGGTCAATGCCTTGCATAACTGCATTGCCATCATCATCGACCTCATTGTGTGTACCTGTAACCGCTTCAGGAACAACTGCCTGTGCTTCATGTGCAATAAAACCATCTACAGTTGTGTCAGGGTCTGCAATGAAATTGAACCGTTTAGGGTTAAGCTGCTTAACTCTTGTGATGCCGTCTGTAACGTCAGTGACGTTTTCTTTTAAACGATAGTCTGAAGAAGTGTTGTAAGATACACTTGAAGTTCCGCTAGTGATGTTTCCTATATTTGTACTGTTGTACCAAAAGGCAAACATTGTTCCTGTTGCATTGTTTTTTCGTGCAAAGAAGTTATTGCCTCCAAGAGAACTTGTTACACCTAAAACTTCACCACCGCTTTCTATCTGAGTGCCGTCAAGCGTCCAACCTAATGAGGTTTTACCCAACAGGCAGTGGCCGTTACCGTCGATGCGCATGCGTTCGCCATACGCTGTTGTAAACGTCATGTTATTTGCAGACGTTACTGTTATTTGGCCTCTTACATAGTCATTTGGTTGCCATAGCCAACTGAGGTTTTTGTCTGCGTACAAGTCTAGGTTACCGCTGCTATCGATGCGCATGCGTTCTGTGCCAGATGTACCAAACTTCATATGGCTAGCTTCATATTGCCAGAAAGTTGCGCTTTCATCTGTATCTATTCCAACAAGCAAACCATCAGTAAAAGTGCCACTGCCTGTCGTAGAGTTTATGTATTTCGTATAAGCAGCATTACTGTCACCTGTTTCTATAGTTTGTACTAAACCACCATTACTATCTTTAATATGTAAAGGTGTACTAGGCGAAGCCGTCCCAATCCCAACATTACCGCTGCTGTCGATGCGCATACGTTCTGTGCCATCATCATAAAATACTGTTCCTAAGCCAGCGTGAAAGCGCATCCATTCACCTGCTGCACCCCTGCTTATACGCAAACTTTCATTTGTTACTCCGCTTTCACCTGAAGTAAATTTCCAAGGCTGTGAGGCTCCACTATGCGTTATTTCTAACATTTGATCGCCAGCAGCAGTTCCTTGTAGGTCTAACTTAGAACTAGGCGAACTCGTCCCAATGCCAACATTACCACTTGTTGGTGCTAATATAATGTTATTAAAACCTGTTTGATTTCCTTGAAAAGAGAATGCACCAGTAGTATTACTTCTAGAAATTCCAAGATAATAATTATCAGTAGTACCAATTCTTATAATATCATCATTATCTCCACTAGTACGTTTTATGTCTAAATTTGCAGTTGGACTTGTAGTCCCAATGCCCACATTACCTGAGCTGTCAATGCGCATGCGTTCTGCGCCATTGGTGCCAAACCTCATTGCCCCATTATTGAAGTTGTACAGAGCAACCTCATTTGACGCACCAGATATAAGCTGAAGATCGCCATAAGTATCGCTGGCTTCATTAACTCTTAAAACTGTTATTGTGGAACTTGGGCCTTGCACTTGAAATGTTCTTGCTGTGCCACCAGTCCAAGACTGACTAGGCGAACTCGTCCCAATGCCCACATTACCGCTGCCGTCAATGCGCATACGTTCTGTGCCAGCATTAGTATGAAACATTAAGTTTCGTGAGCCATCATAGCTTATACCGCCATCAAAGGCATCGCTGTTGTTTGCATTATCTCTTGAAAAAGCATACCAACCTAGACCAGTTCCAACATAGTTGGCAATGCCTCCAGCCGTACCATTCCCGACCACAAGGTTGTTAGCGTTAGCGTGGTTGTTGCTTGGCGTTGAGTTCCCAATCCCAACGCTATTATTAGTGCTATCAACGACGAACGTACTACCATCCACAGTAAAGTCACCAGTGAAGTCTTGGTCTAGTACTTGGAATATCTCATAGGCTACAGTCTCTAGGATATCACCTGAAGCTGCGCCTACAGCTAGAACAACGTCACTACCATTCGTAGCAGTATAGTCAGCAGGTGCTAGTTTAACACCGTTGAGGAATACATCTATATAGCCAGGGGAGTACCCTGCTGTGTTGAACGTAGTCTGAGAGGCAGTAGCAGTAAAAGACTGCCGTGTCTGGGTAGCCTGTGGGACTGGTATGTTGCCGATGTATCCTGACATTAGTTAATCCTTAAGGTTTAGTAGGCCACGTTACACTGTGCGGAAAGCCAGCTTGATCTGTAATGTCTAGCAATGCTGTACGATATGCAGACCATGCGTTCTGTTGCTCAGTTGTTAGGTCAGCCCAACGCAGTGCGTTAGATACAATAGGGTCTACCTCTATTTGCAGCAAATTATCACGCTGAAACCGAACTAATCGTGCAATCTTATCGTCATGCTCTTGTTGATTAAATGCTGCAACATCTCCATTTTGATCCATTGCCGCTTTTAGTTCAGTGTTGTCGATTGTCATATCAGTGTCGGATGGGTCTAGAAGATAAGGTATCCAACCGTATTCTGGATGATTAATCTCACAATCAATCTGAAGATTGTCTGGGCTTACAAACTTAGCGTTTCTATATTCTACGTTTCTATATTCAGCCATTATGAAATCCTTAAAAATACACTACCACGGTTGTTACCCGAACTGTATCCCATTACACGCCATGTTCCAGAAGGTACATTTGATGTATCAATATAAAAACCATTGTATGCATTTGATAAGTAGTACAGACTACTTGCGGATACGCTTCCACCAAGTGTTGTTGCTGAGCCACTGTCATCTCTACAATACGCATAAGCACCAACTGCACCCGCAGTAGATGTAGCACCAGCCCCACTTGCAATGTTTATAAGGTTTCTACTGTCGTCTATGACCGTTGTGCCATTTACTTTAATCGCCATCTTCGTGTCTCCACTATTAGCTGTTTAGTTGCGCCTTTAGCTCATCAATCTGAGCCTGTTGTTCTTTGATTGCTTCAATCAGCACCCCGACAAGGTTGCCATACTTGACCGACTTAATGCCTTGGTCATTTGTGCTGACTACATCTGGAATAACTTCCTCAACCTCTTGGGCGATTACACCGACCTCTGAGTTGCCATTCTCAATCCAATCATATGAGACACCACGCATTGCCTTCACTGCATCCAGTGAGCCTGTGAGGGTCTCTACGTTGGTCTTTAGGGTAGCATCTGAGGTAGTGTTGAAGTTGGCTGCGTTTACTGTGCCAGAGAAATGTGCAGTATCCCATTTTGTAGTTGTATTTCCTAAATCTACACCTGATCTAATTGGAGTAACTTGCTCAGTTCCTGTCCAATTACTATCATAAAAACCAACCATATTTTGCATTAGAAGATAGCGATTGCCAGAACTTTTCATTCGAAGCGCACTAGCGTTATGCTCAATACTGCCCACAGCGGTGCCGTCTTTGTAGAAGCCAACAATGTCGCCATCGTTTGTGCGTCTATCTAGCAGCATTGCAGGGCCGCCACTGTTAGAAATATCTAAACGCACACCGCTGCCTTGCGGTTTAGCTGCAAAGCCACCTGAACCAATAACGCTATTAGAAGTGGTATCCACCAGCAAGTTACCGCTGCTGTCGATGCGCATGGCTTCTGTGTCGTCAGTTTTAAAAATTAAATTAGCAGCATCAGTTACATTTAAAGTGGCAGAAGGTGAGGTTGCGCTTGCGTGACCTATCGTAAAGGTAGACCCACCAGACGCAGCGTTTCTAAATTCCACACCGCCAATGATGCTTGAACCATCGCCGTGAATACTTGTTCTAAAGGTTGAGCTAGGTGAGGCAGCCCCAATGCCAACATTACCGCTGCTGTCGATGCGCATTTTCTCGCTGTTAGCAATTTTAATTTGGATGTTTTGACCGCTTGCAGCGTTTAAAGAAGTTACGCCCGATGAGTTTTGATAAAGTGCTGCATTTGCTGCGCTTTCTGCCAATGTCCCATTTTGAATAGAGACAAATGAGCCATCCCATGAAGGAGAACCAACAAGACCCCTAGTGGTTGTTCCTGTTTTGAATGACATTTTACCAACCACAGATAACGGTTGATCAGGCGAACTCGTCCCAATGCCAACTTTACCGCCAGTAACCCTCATGACTTCCGTAGAGCCATTCTTAAACTTTATTTGAGAGGCGTCCGCTGCCGTATTACCTTCAAGCGTAATAGACCCACCAGCGTTGACAGCATTTGAGCCAGATATAACAAGCGTATCGCTTGTCCCATTTGATGAAATTAACCCTCCACCAGTTAAAGTTAAATCATCCGATGATGTCAAAGTACCCGTGATGTCTACGCCTGTGCTGGTGGTGGCGAGTTTGGCTGCGTTGTCGTAGTACAGAGATACCGCAGCATTATTTGCAAATGTTGCCAAATTTTCGCCGCTTACCGTTTGCAACAAAACACCAGTGCCATTTGATCTTATTTTAAGTTGGCCTGTTCCATTCTCATCTACATAACTATGCGACCCATCATGGTAAATCTGTAGGTCACCTCCAGTGGCATCACCGAAGGTCAGCTTGTCGTTGTCGCCTAGTCTGATCTCTTGGGCAGCAGCACTGTCTACAGTAAGTGTAGTACCTTTAACAGTAAGGTCACCGTTAATAATTGCATTGCCAGTTACATCAGCAGCAGTTGTGCTTAGTGTAACCGCCTTTGAACCGATATAACCTGCCATTATGTTTGCTCCAATACACTCAGAATAACATCTGCTGAAGATGCTGTATCACTTGTGACAACCACTGTGTCTGTGGTTTCTAGGATGATCTTACCGTCTAGTACCGATAAACCTGATCCTGCTGGGATAGGTGCATCTTTAACCACGTAGACTCCTGCACATTGTACATCTACTAAAATCTGTGCTGCTGTAGTATTAGCTACAGTTAAGCCAATAGTAACTGCAGTTGTAGAGGAAGGAACTGTGTAGACCGTAGTAGCACTAGTTCCTACGCTTGCTGATGTATAGTTTTTAAAAGTATTTGCCATGTTGTTATCCTAGTGCTATAGCTAGAGCCAGTGCTTCACCAGCGGGATCAAAAGCAGTAGAGTCTAATCCGTCTAGTGTATCAGCATCTACATTCAAAGCATCTACATAACTTTTAGTTACACGAGTATCTATTGCTGTGTTTGCTCTGGCTGTAGTATAATATAAGTTAGTACCTTCTGCAAGGTCACCTGTATCTTTTGTAGCTAATCTAGTATCAAAGTCTGTGTTAGCTCTGGTGGTAGTGTAGTAAAGGTTTGTACCTTCAGTTAAGTCTGTAGTGCTCTTAGCACTAAATGCTGTATCAAACCTAGCTGATGTATAGTAGAGGTTAGTACCCTCAGTTAGATCAGTAGTAGTCTTACCCGAAAATGCAGTATCAAAACGTGCAGTGGTATAGTATAGGTTACTACCTTCTGCTAAGTCATCTGTGTCGTGATTGCTAAGGGAAGAGACTGTACCTGTAACATTACCTACGATGTCAGTAGCTAAGTTTTTGTTCATAGCCCAGCGGTCATTAGCTGAGTCATATGTAAAGGTAGCTGATGCACCGTCTACTGTAATACCTGCACCATTAGCTGCTGCTGCATTTGCTGCACCTGATGCTAGGGTAAGGTTGAGGTCATCTACAGAAACTGTAGTAGAGTTGATAGTGGTTGTAGTACCGTCTACCTGTAAATTACCTGCAACAACTAGTGTACCTGTATTGTCACCATATGCTGCTGGATCAATAGTAAATGTAGCGGGACCACGTAGATACCCGCTAGTAGTAATATTGCCAATACTTAGATCATCATTAGCATCTAGTGCCACTGCTTTTTCAGCAGGGAGTGTGATAAAGATATCTTTAGTGCCAGCAGTGAAACTAACTGCTGAACCACTGTTGCTACTTTCTAGTACAGTAGTTCTAGCAATAGTTCCTGCCGTGCTATCGTAAGTACCTAGCCCTACTTCCCACTCATCAGCATTTCTATGAGAGATAGCGTAGTAAGTTGTGTCTGAGTTAGAGAGTACAGCACCAAAGGTTTGAAACCCTTCTACTGCACCAGCAAGTGTTACGTCACCAGTGCCTGTAGTTGTGGTAGTCTCTTTTACTCTATCTTTAAGAAGTAGGGCCATAAGTATAAACCTTATGCAATACGGACAATAGCGTTAGATGCGTCTGCTGTTGGAAGCTCGATAGTAAAGTCGCCGTTGGTAGAAGTCTTAGTACCACCAAAGTCAATAACTGCTATAGCTGCATTTGATTGAGATGCGTTATAGATGATACAACCATCTGCTGAAACTGTAGCTGATGACCAAGTTGTATCTGCAAAGTCTACAGTAGCAGTAGAGCCATCAAGAGCAATAACAGGACTAGTTAGTGTGTTACCACCAGTAGTGTAGTTAGTGCCTGTAGCCTCATCAGAGTTTACTGTAACGTTGCTATAATTAGTAGTAGCTGCACCATAAGTACCTACTGGGGTATCTTTAATAAGTGCAATCTTAATTGTATCTGTATCCAGATCGTGAACACCCCCAAGTAGTTCTTGCTTGAAGCTGTTGCACATTGCCGTTGTAATAGCCATAGGGAATGTCCTCGTTATATTTTTAAGCACAAAGGGGCCAGTACTTGACCAGCCCCTAAGTTTATGCTAATTAAGCAGCGTTGTAACGTGCTGTTACTAGTGCTTCTGGACGTAGGATTTTGCGACCATATAGGTGCATACCACGAACGATGTCTGCAAATGAATCAGGGTCACGGTAGTTCTCAACTTTGTTGATCTGCTCCGCTGAAGCTACTGCTTCGTCCTGACCTGCAACGATAACACCGTAGTTGTCGTCCTGACCAGTTGTACCTGAAGTACCAGCGCCTGTACCTGCTGATGGTAGGTTGTTTGAAACGTAAACACGGAAGCCGTGTAGGTTGTTCAAAATCAAGCCATTCATTAGGCCAGTTCCACCCCAGTCAGCTTGCAATACGCGGCTGTCTTCGTCTTTTAGGATTTCCATAAAGACTGGATCAACAACAAGCCAACGACCACGTGAGTCAACGTTTGCAACGTCCATCTGACGTGCCATACGTGCAACAACAGTCAAAGGTGAAGTTGTTGTAGTTGACAAAGATGTCGCACCTGGTAGACGTGCTGCTAGTGGGATAGAGTCACCTGTACCGCCAGAGTCAGCAGTTGTGATGTGACCGATATCACCAATAGTTAGGTGGTTCGCAGTTAGGAACTCGCCTGTTAGGTTACCAGCAGTGTCGTGCTGTGCGTCACCAGATGTTGATGAGATCAATACACCCGCTGTTGTGTGACCTGACAAGTAAGACAATACGTCTGCGTCCATTGCGTCAGCCATTTTATATGCTGCACGATCAGCAGCTAGGCTAACATAATCAACGTTTGCGAACTGATCTTCGATGTCGTCCATTTTGAACGCGAAGTAGTTAGCTTTGTCGATTGTTAGAGAGAAGTCTTCATCGTTCAACTTCTCAACAGAAATAGCTGTGTGACGCTCAAGAGCGTTAACAGTTACGTCTGGTTCTTTTTGAATACGAACAACGTCACCTTGGTTTGCAATCTCACCAAAGTAAGAGTTGTTTGTAATTGCGTTTGTGACAGCAGATTTACGTAGAGCAATCTGTGCCTGTTTCGAATAGATTACTGGACTCCAGTTACCGTCGAAACCTCCTGATGCGGAAGTAATAGCCATAGTTAATTCTCCTTATAGATATGGCGTTTTAGGATTAACACGATATCCACTAAAGAGGCTCTTCATGTTAGGGTAGTCAGCTATGCTTCAAGGGTGGCCGCCCTATCTGCGCTGGGCCTATATGTTGAGGTAGTTCTTTGTTGTGGCTAGTGCTTAATGAAAAGCATACACACTTTATGTTGTGTATATGCTATAGTTGTATCCATCTTTAATCAGATGTCAACTATTTCTTTGATAAGTCGTAAATAAACTTACCCTTACGTTGAGCGTCCATGATTTCCTCTTGGCGCTTCTCGTATTCTTTAATGCTCATCTTAGCTACCTGTGACTCACGTAGGTAAGTTGAACTATCATCTGCCTCTGGTGCAGCTGAGCGTTTGTTCTTCACAGAGCTTGCAGCACCCTTGTCAGGCGCGGAAGCCTTTTTAGCAGTGATACCCTTATCAGCTTTGTAAAGGTCAATCACACGGGACACAGACTTAGCGTCATCAGTATTCTCGTACAGAGCGTCCTGTACCCACTTAGGTTGTTCCTTTGCCCACTCATGGAATGTATCGTCTGAGCGAATCTGTGAGAAGTCAGGATGCATAGATGCTAGTTCTGCTTCAGCCTTTTCACGCTTAGCTGTTACACGTAGCTCTTCAATCTCTTTGAGTCGAGCATCTAGTGATGCAGCTTTTTCATCAGCCTTTTGTGATGCAATAGCTTCTACGATACCTGCAACGTCTGGGTACTGCTTAGCCCAAGCTTCGATCTCTTCGTCTGACTTAGGAAGTACAAGCTCGTTCTTAGTAGCTGCTTCTAGTTGCTTCTCTAGTTTCTCTAGCTTAGCTGCAACTTCTTTTTCCTTCTCTTGCATGTGGCGGCGTAGATCACCGTAACGTTGCTTGAAGGTCTTCTCTTCAGCACTTAAGTCAGAATCATCTTCTTGTGCTTTAGCTTTTGGCTCTTCTTCTTGTTTGGTATCACTCTCTGCCTGTACTGGGGCTGGCTCAGGCTCTTCGCTATCGGGTTGAGCTTCAACAGCTTCTTCTTCTGTTTCATCTGTCTCACCCCGCATACGTTGCTTAAGTGCTTCTAGTTCTGCCTCATCTGCGTCAATACGTGCTTGGTTACGTAGGTGAGGTGCTGCATTGATAACTTCTGTTTTGATATCAACTGGTTGGGCTTCCGACATTTTATTCTCCTTTATGTTGGGGCCAGCCGAAGCTGGGTAGCCTTATTGTTATATGATTATCGGATCAGGGCCGAGCATTACTTACCGCCCCCGCCTCCAGACTTTTTGCTACTGCTCTTCTTAGCTGCAGTACGTGCTTGAATAGCTGCTGTAGCTGCTTTACTTGCTTCAGACTGTGCTTTGATAGCTTTGTGGAAGTCCACTGAAGTTTTATCTTTGATAGAGTTAGCTGCATTTGTAGCTGCAATCCAAGAGTTTGTAGCAACGCTTGAAGCTGTATCATAATCCTTAGACTTCATAGCAGCTTGATAAGGTGTGTCTGGTGTCTTAGTCTTATACTTCGATGCATCACCTGCATACTCTGGAGCACCACCACGTCTTTTACCTGCGCGTGAGGCTGCGAGGTCTAGTAGCTCACCGTCTGCACCTCTTGCTTGAATACCTGCGCCACCTTCATCAAAGCCTAGTAAGTCACCTAGCCATGTATCAGCAAAGGTAGCTCTATCGTCACCTGTAAAGTCTGATAGATTTTCAAACATACTAGATTGTCCACCAAAGATTTTTGAACCTTCAGCTACTTTTTCTAGTAACCCACCTTTATCTTCAGGATTTAAGTAGTTACGAATCTGAGATTGCTGATTCTTTAGTAGTTCAACTTGAGGCGCAGATAGATCAGAGTTATTCTCAAGTTGATATGCAATACCGTCTAACATGTTGTAAGCATTGTTACGTGCTGCGCTGCTCATACCAATACCTGCAGCAATACCTAACGGAGCATTTAATAGAGCCAACCCACGTGCTACAGCCTTACCGCTACCTAAACGATCTGTAGCTTTTTGGAAGTCTTCTGGTTTTGCAGTTGACCAGTTAACGCCTGTTGATGCTTTAACAAAGGCTTCATCTACGTCAGCCATACCTGTATTGCCTATAGTACCATCGTCTTTGGCTACAGTAGGTTGTTGCTGTTGTACAGAAGGTTGAACGACTGGTGTAGCTGCTTCGGCTGCTGCTGTAGCTTCTTCCTCTGGTCTGAACTCTGGTGGGATATAGTTTAGAGGTGTATCACCTGAGAAGGTAACATACATAATATTACCTGAAGAGTCTACGTACTTCTTAGTAGTTATCTCTTCGGGTTGAAATGAAAAGGGTTGTGTCTGTATTGGCTCTACGTCACCGCCTATTGCGTAACCACCTGATGCCATACCTGCAGGTTCTTCATCATCGTCAATCATCTGTAGCTCAGAGAGATCAAACGGTAGGTCATCCTCTGGTTCTACAAGCTCCATGCCGTCTACAGGTTCACCACCGATACGACCATTCTGGTCCATCTCTGCGTAACCTTGCTTGGCTTCAGTACGTAAGTCTTCAAAGAATTTTACACCATAGAAACGTACAACATCTGCAGGAACAACGTACTCACCCTCGCTTAACTGCGCTGGGATGTCGTCACGTACCTCTTCTGGTGTGGCACCCATAGGCACCTCATTACCTGACACAGGGTCTACACCGATAGTAGTGTCTGGTGCTTCACCTACTTCACCACCTTCTTTATATCCTGTGCGGCTCGACTTGAATACCGCATCCATCTCCTTATCAACCGCCATTAACTGTCTCCCTAAGTAGCTTTAGTTTGCGTAGAGTAGTGACAGCACCCTGCGCTCTGTAGAAAATGACTGGCTCTGTAGCCTGTTCCATCTGTTTGTGTTGCAGATATATTAAGTCATCTATGTGTTGTTGAAACGCTTCGTATAAGTCTTTATTGTTGACCAACGGCTTGAGGTTGTTCATTACCTGTGAATCCTTGTTCTCCTGGTGTAGGTGCTGTACCTATGCCCATCTGTGATCCCCCACCTCCTGAAGTGTCAGCAACAGCCTGTGGCCCTTGTCCTTCTGGACCTGCTACGCCTTGCTCAGGTGTAGGTGCTGGTGCTTGGAATCCTTTGAGAATCTCAGCTTGGATAGCTGCGTCTGACATGGAGTTAGTAACCTTGTCTGGATCAAGGTCCATACTCTTAGCGATCTCACGGATAATATAATCCATTTTAGCAAAGGGTGCAAGCACTGGATTCTGTGCTACTTGTAAGAACTGCATTAGGCGCTGGGAGCGTACTTCGTTAGCCATCAAGCTCTCGGTACCAGATGCGTTAACTTCTAAGTCACCACGAATAGATTCATCAAAGTCAAACTGCATGTTGAATGCAAAGAATGCTTTACCTAGTGGGCGAATAAGATAGTCGTCTACGTTCTTAACTACTGTGCGTATAGAGCCATTAGCAGCAGACATAAGCATAGAAATACCTGAAGCAGTCCGACCAACGCCGCTAACTCCAGTCTGACCATGAGCGAATGAAGGGAAGCCAGTACTCTCATCTGCTAAAACCCTCGCCTTGTCAAAGAGCTGCATATTCTCGCCAGCAACGTTGGGGAACTTTGTACCGAAGATGGCCTGTCCTGGTGCACCACCTTGTCGCCTAAACACCTTCCCGGGGTACACTGACATATCTTGTCCTGGCACCAAGTTGGTTTCGTCCACTTCGATGATAAGGTTGCCAGATAAAGCAGCATTGTCTATCGCCATTCTCATAAACCCATTCATTAGGGTTTGGGTGTCATCCATGTTCTCTGCAATACCTACTCCAAAGAAACTATATGGATTATGTTCATACGGTGTTGCATAGTATGGGATACGTGTAGGTTTGAACGGGTTTAATACAAAACGTAGTACTTCACCGTTACATGTCCATACATTACAGTTAACTTCATCTAATTCTTTTAGCTCGTTAGGAATCTTAACGCCATGATCTTCTAATAGCTTAATATCTACAAAGCCCCAGAACTCCAACACTTCCCAGCGCTCTGATGTAGGCTGAGTGTCGTCGTCTTCCATGGTCATTTCCCAGTACTTTTGTACGTAGTCTGGTCCCTTGTCTACAGCCATCTGTACAGCATCAGACATAAAGTAAGGGCGTGACTTCAATGCACGTAGCTGTGTGCGTGACATCTTGTGACGCTCAACAGTATACTCTGCATCATTCATAGACTTAGCTTCTGGGTCAGGGTAGAAGTCCCACACAGAAACGTGACTACATTCTGGTACTGTCTTAATGAGAGGTTCGTATTCACCCTCTTCATTCCAGTTAGGATATTCTTTATCTACAGCGAATGGACCCTTCATGACACCTGTACCTAGTAGTGCCATTTCGAATGCCATAGAGCGTAGATGCGTAGAGGCACCACTCTCTTGTAGCTGATCGTGAATCTTCTTCTCCATCTTCTTAGCCGCTATCATAGCAGGATGGAATGTAACAGTGGAGGCAGTAGTACCGTCACCCTCAACGATCTTCTCTGATACTGCGTCTAACTTATTCTGTAGTGGACCTAAACGCTTCTGTAAGTCTAGTAGTGTCTCACCAGGTTGTAACGATGTAGTGCCATCAATAAGGTAAGGCTTTGAGCCTGCATTCTCTGTGATAGGCTTTAGTGCATCCCCTGCCTGTGCAGCTGCTGGGTCAATGTTAATATGTACAGACTCTGCTACACCATCAGGTAACACAGAAGGATTGACAGATAGAGGGAACTTATTGTTACCAAACAGTACGTCTACGATCTGTCCATACGCTGCTAGTGTCTTAGTCTTAGTAACCTTAACAAACACACGTGACTTCTCTGTGTCTGTGAACTGTACGTCTGAGCCATAGATGCCACGATAGTTACGATAAGCACGTAACCAACGCTGTTCATCTGCGTATCGTGCATCCTCTGCGCGTTTGTAACGCTCTTGCACAAATGCAACAACACTATCCTTCTGGTCAAAGATGCTGTCAGTAGCGTCTTCTGCTGCTACGACTTCATCTGTCTCAAACATCTCTTCTTGTTCTGCCATGTATTAGTACCCGAATGTTGAATCACTAGCTTGAAAACCAGTGCGTTGTGTTGCTGGGTTGAAATCCCATACGCTGCTGCGTGGACGTGTCATTACACCGTAGCGTAGAGCATCATACAAGTGATCCTCTGCGTTAGTGTCTACATCTTCTGGGTTACGTTTATCCAGAGGAATGCTTGGAATCTGTGCAATAGTGTTTGTACAATTATCCATAAACACAAGACGAGGCTTCTCCGTGTATTCATCTACTTGTAAACGCCTGTGTATTTCGTTTTTACCTGCGACACGTGAGCCTCTTGAGCGATCTGACGGACGCCAACGGCAACCCTTCATAATCATTTGCTCTGCTAGTGACGGCCCAGTGTCGCCACGGTTGTGCCACAAAGAGCTATCCAGCACACCGTATCTCATACCACCATCGTGTTTCTCTAAGTCTAAGATCATATCTGCTAAATCGGTAGCAGTAACTTTAGAACAATATAACTCTCTGTAGACAATGAGTTGCTCGTCTGGTGCAACAGCAAACCAGATAACTCCTGTGTAAGAGCCGTAGCCGTAGTCACAAGCTCTAAACTTAACCCATGATTCGGGAATGTCAAAAGCTTCAACGACATGCTTGGTTCTGTCAAACTCAGGGAAAGCGGCTCCTTCATTGATATCCCAATTACCCTCTAGTAGTTGCTTACGTTGATGCTCTGGTAGTGACAGTAGCATCGCTTCATAGTCGCCAGCTTCTGCAAGATATGGATTGTCAAACAAAGATGCAGGGATGAACCTACGTTTGAACAGGGGTTGACCAGCTTTACTGTGGCCTGATGGATATGTAATAGTCTCGCCAGTTTCTACACTAGTAGCCCAGAATGCTTTTCCTGATGGCGCCGGGTCAATGAACATCTTCTTAACCCATTGGTGTCCTGCTCCACCAGGGTTGGTAGTAGCTCTCATGTACAAACCTAAGTGGTGTGCTGAACTACGTAGACGTGATCTCATATAATCCCAAGCGTAAGGTGAAGACCATTGAGTAAGTTCGTCGAATCCAATCCAGTTAAAAGCCTGACCTTGGTAGCGTGTGACATCTGTATCCTTGTCAAGATAAGACATCCATAGTCGTCCACCCTTTGGGCTAGTCCACTGAGACTTACGCTCTGACCATTTGATTCCTGGTACGGCACGTGGGTATAACTCCTGAGACTTCTGTATTAGTTCACGAAGCTCTTCAGTAGTGTGACGTACAAGTAGACCACTGAAGTTAGGATCGTTCAAACCGTGTAGTGGATCAGCAAGCATAGCATATGACTTACCGCCACCAGCTGCACCACCGTATAACACTTCCCTCTCTGACGCACTCAGGAACGAAGTTTGAGGGCCGGGGTTTGGTTTGAACACAATGTCCTGTGCTATATCCACATCGAACTCAGGTGCTACAGCTTGAGCAGAAACAGTATCTACTGGGGGTGCGACTGTTTCAACTGTCTTCTCTGTACTCTGAGTATGCCCCGACCCCTTGGGTTTCGAGCTTTTCGATTTCCGCAAGGGTTTCTTCGAGCCACTTGGCAAGCTTGCGTTTAATTGCATATGCTTTTCTACGTTTCTGCTCAACTTCGATTCTCTTCTTTAGGCCCATATGTGATATGTAGCGACCTGTTTCTTTGCTCAACCATTGAGCTACCGCACGGTAACTATACTGTTTGAGATGTCGTTTTGCAAGCTCTAACGCTTCAAGCTCATGTTCAATAGGTACAAGTAACTTGTCGTTCTCTGGATGTAGTTCATAGCCCCAAGGTATCTTCTTTGTTACACGGACTATTGTGTGCCATTGTTTGTCTGTATTCTTAGGTGGCAACGGTAGCTGCCAAAAGCCTAAGTCTCTTGTCGGTATAGCTATTCGTTCGAACCTTCTTTTGGTGGTAGATAAAAGATGCCACCACTTGATGTGACATCCACTTTATCTACTTTACCAAGTCCAGCACGATCTAGCAAGTCTTTTGCTGCAACCATCTTCTCTTTGATGCCTAGTTCAGTAGGATCATATAGAGCGCCAACCATAGCCATAGCAGCCTTGGGCGCAGTACGAGCAAAATAAGTCCTTGTTTTATCTGCGATCTCATCTTTTAAAGATTCCACAATCGCTGCAGTACTGGACTCAGGAGTGTAACCTGCCAGTTTCTTAGCTGCAACAGCATCACCGCCAGCCTCATCGAATAGTACTTCAAGAAACTTCTGCTGCTTTTCTGTTAGATTCCTCACCATAGATGACTTCCTGTATTTGTGAGCGACCAATACCTAGGTCACGTAGTTCACGATCAGACAGCATTTGTAGTAGTTTATAGTCTGCTCGTTTTTGTTGTGCTTCTTCAATAGATTTGAATACACGTTTTAAAAAGTTAAGCATCACGATCTCCTTTGTTTGTGTGACGGAGATAGTTATACTTATAGTTAGGTCAGGTAGTAGTACCTATTATTGCATACCCGCTATCCAATAGGCACAAAGGTTTCAGTTACTGTAAGGATGGTATCAATGTGTGCTGCAGTATCAGGTGTAACCTGAATCTTGTCACCTGCAGCTAGTACAAGCTCTACATCAGCAAAAGTTACGTACTCACCTGCGCCAAGGTTTTTACCCTCAAGATAATGCGAGGTGTAAGAATCTGCTGCTACATACCACTCAATATCAATATTAGTATTACCTGTACTGTTGTGAATGTGAATGTATGATACCTCTGCCACGCAGTTAGCAGGGCATACATATACATCCTCTGTAGTGGTCCCTTCATTGTGACCCCACACAGATCGTTTACGTGCTGCTTTACCCTGCTGTAGTAATGACATTAATCGCCATCCTCAATAGGTTCTACTTTTTTCTTAGCCTTTGGTTTTGGCTTAGGCTTAGCATCCTCTGCTGCACAAATGCTTGTAATGTTAGGATCACTACAGTTAACGTTACCAAAGCGATCCTCACCAGCAGCCTGATTGCCATAGGCATCACGTACAATGCCGTGTTCATCTACTGTGTAGCCGTGCGCTTCTAGCGCCTTCTTATACTTTTCGTAAAACTTCATGTTACTTATTCTTCTTCATTGGGCGTTCTGCTGGGTTAGATGCACCACAGTAACCGCCCTTGTTCATCTTCATCTTTTTCTTAGCCATACCACCGTATGACATTTTATTCTTTTGCTTTTGGCAACCTTCTTTGGCACACTTAGCTGGAGTCTTACACCCCGGACATGGTTCAAACTTCATGATCTTTTCCTTCCTGATGCTGTTGTAGACCAAGCAACACGCTCAGGTCCAGTCTTCTTTGATGCTTCTTTTTTGCTTATCTTCTTTGCTACCGCTTTGGGACGACACGCTGGATAAGGTCTGTCACTACCTGACGCACTCGACCTGCCACACTCTTTACCTGTTTTAACATCTGTCCACTCCTCACCGAACCACTTACCTAAGCCACCCTTAGAGAAACTACGGCGACTAGCTAGTACGTGTTGACTACGTGACTTTGTTTTTCTTTGTGCCACTGTAGCCTCCTCCAGCTTTTTTATATTCTTTTACAACCCATGCTGATGCATACGCGCTGGGCCATACGTCAAACTTCTTCTTAGCCGCTGCCACCTTACTGTTGTACAGCTTCTTGTTTGTTGGTGTAGGGCTACCACCCTTGCTGTAACCTGAAGCGTAGATAGCTCTGCCTTGTCTCTCAGCTGCAGCTTTAGTCTTGTAGACTTTACCAGTCTTACCCCAGCGATAACCACCTTTTACTTTTTCTACAGGCATTACCACTTCACCTTGTTAGCCCAGTACGCAGCACTAAGTTTACCCTTCTTGATATTCTTAGCGTGACGAGCTTTGAAGCTTGCACGTTTCTTCTTCATCTTATCAGATTCACCAGCTTTGGGTTTACCTGCAGTCTTAGCACCCTGCTCACCAAAGCGTATCAACTTGATGGTGTCACCTTCTTTAGCTAACACAGCGTGGGATTTAGTTGGGTGGTTAGGTGTGCGCTTAGGTTTGTTATACCCTTCAAACTTCTCACCACGATACTCAATAGCCATTACTTCTTACCTTTGCTGTAAGCTTGACCACCGTAGAACGCTGCAACGATAGCTGCCACAGACACAAAGTAAACACTAGCCATACTACCAAGAATCTTCCCCGCTTCGCTAAGTCCTAACCCAACAGCCAATACAACAGCAAATGGATACAGAAGCATACCAGCTAGTGCAAACCATGCCATGTTGCGCTGGGCATCTTCCTTCTTGTCTTCATTCTCAAAGCGTATCCTACGCTCATACATAGCCATCTCTTCATCAGTGATGATGCCATCGCCATCTGCGTCTGCTTCATCCCACTGGCTATTTGGTTCTAAACTCTTACCTTGCAACTTACGCTCTTCTTCTCTGTAACTCATAAGGGGTTATCTGCTAGTTCATCATAGGCATTCCAGATGTCATCAATCTCAGTCTGAATAACATCTAGTGTATCACCTAGCCCATCTGTTATTGTTGTCGCTTTATCTACTTGGCTACGTAGGTCCAGTAGTACCTTCTGCTGCTCAAGTATCTGTGTCATGTTAGTACTTAGCTGTGCCAGCTTCTGGTTCAACCCACGTACATCGTTATCAGCTATAGCTTGTTCTAGCGTTTGGATACGTACAATAAGGGCTGCTTCTGTCTGAGATAGACTGCGCTGGGCTTCTGTCTCTACAGCCGTTACACGCTTGTCTAGAGTAGCGTTACGACCATCTAGGTCATCTACCCCTGCTAGTGCTTCTTCTACACCAGCCTCTGCACCGTAGAAACGATTCAGAGTATCATAGCCAAAGTAGATACCACCAGAGATAGTGGAGAGGATGGGTACACCTACTGCAACCATCCACCCTTTGACGTTGAAGCCACCTATGCTAAATTCCATACTCATTACTGTGTTGGATACCCACCATATGTATTAATGTATTCACCCGCTGCATATACGTCTGCTGCATTCTTCATATCTGGTGTGAGGTAACCTTGGAAGCCACCCTCAAAGCCAGAGTCAGCCCAAGTAATTACAAACTCGTCTACACTCTGTGTGTAAGTAATGGCTGTGTAAGAACCCACCATGAAGTTGCCTTGTGTAGCATAGCTGTCGATAGTAGCTGTAAGTTCATCATTATTAGCAGCTGCCATAAAAGCACCAGCTTGTTGGGCGTAACCTTCCACAGCCGCTACAGCATCATTATACTCTGACACTTCCGTAGAGTCAATGCTGTATGCATCCGTTGCAAGCATACCTTGTAGTTCAACCTGTTCAGGTTTTGTATCCGCTAATGCAGCTACTTCCATAACCTCTACTGCAGACATGATTGTAGCTGTAGCCGCTGTAAGAGTATCTACTGCTGCAGTCAAGCTAGTCATGTTAGCTGCATACTCTTGCATAAACAGTTGTTCAGCATTCTCAGCAATAGCATAATCATGATCTAACACAAGAGTCTTAGCTTGTAGGTAGTCATCTAGTTCTGTCTGAGAGATAATACCATCTGCCATAGCATCATCATTAATGACACCACCAATGTTAGCGTAACCTACAGCACCTACAGTAAGTACGGAGCCATCTGTAATACGTGTCTTAACTGCATCAAGACTCTGAATCAGGTAGTCGATCTTCTCCTGCCCCGTCATCGACACCGCTAACTCTTCTGTTGTTGCTGCGTTTACTGGTGCGGAAGCGATCACTAAGGCTGAGCTTAGGAGTATCGTCTTCAAGCTGTGCTGTAACTTCATCTGTTTCCTCTTCTACCTTTAGCAAGGCATCCCAAAAAGCTTTGTCCAGTTCGTACCCCACAATGTACTGCTCTGGATTCTCCCTATATTTATCTATTGCTCTCTTACCCATAAGAAGCTTACCTGTGTTAGTATCGCTAATAGGGCAAGGTGTATTAGCTAACATCATACTACGAAACACAGTAGGGTCTTGGCATAATACAGATATAGCTGATACCTGTAACCCTAAGCCTCCTACTTGCTGTGGTAACCCTAAGAGCCTAGCATTCTTACGTCTGTTACAATGCTCATCTTGTACGGTTGTACCAGCGCTTAACCCAAAGAGTGTTACTTGGAGTCCAGCTTGGCGTGAGATAAGGCAGCTATCGTTACCACCACCACCCATCACAGTAGGAGCTATTGCACTCATGACTGGCTGTGATCCAGGTGAACTACCAGCACCGTTATAGTTTATAGTCTCTTGTGAGTTATTACTATCTACGGTGCTGTTGTTGTTAGCGAAGTCACCTACTGTCGTGTCCTGACCCAGCGCACTCGTTGCCAAGAGTAGCACGAAGGTTGCTGTCCTCACACATAAGCTGTAGAGCCGCTGCCTCCTGTCCGATGATAGCAAGTGTCTGTGCATTCTGGTTTCTCTGGCATACGTCATCACCAATACGACACGATGCTGTATATGTTACTGTGTTACACCCAGCTATTAACAAGATTAACAAAACACTTCTACCCAACACCATCACGCTCTCTGTCAGGATCAAGTACTTCATTACGGGAGAGGTGACCCTCAAGGTACATAGCTCTCTCTACGTGATCTAAAGTGTACCTTACACCAGTGTCTGCTTCTATAGCAGCCCTTACATAGAACACGTCAGACTTAGGAATGTGTACACGCTGTAGTCTACGAGCATCATTAGCCGCTATAGCTTCGTAAAACTCTTCTATAACATTCTCTGATGCGTATAGTTGTATTCGTTTATTACGCATTGTCAATAACTTTTTAGGGGAAAAGGGTGTACGTGCCGCAAACAGAGTGTTTGGAGGGAGGGAGACACGAGGAAGATACACAATATCTACGACACGTACAGTATTGTAACACTTATATTTGTTACTTTGTTAATGTGTTACAAGTAAAAGTTTACTACACTATAGTAACACTGTCAAGTTAAACTTTACCTATGTCCACTATCTAATATGTAACACTTTTATATAAGTTTAACTATTTATTAAGTTAATACTTTACTAAGTTATTACACTAGAGTGTTACTGTATTGCTCCTGCTCCGCAGTTATACCCAGAAAAACACCCCAGTCAACCCCCTAAATGTAATAATGAAACATATTGTAACAATTTGTTACTACATACTGGTGTATATACACGTAAAAGTAGTGCTTTGAAATTTCACTTCTGTGTATTTGTACATATACGCTGTACCGCTATACCCCCGGTGGCCCTCGCCACCCCTTAAGTAGCGCATTTAGTAGGGCATTTATGCATTTTGTAGCAGATATTCTTACTAAGTTACTGTATTTGTTACACTTTTATACTGATACGTCCTCTGTCTACCGTAAAAAGTGCTTAAAAATTAGGCAGTTATAGAATGTGATCACGTTTTAGAGAAAACCGTGTACGTCTTACCCATACCCCTCTTTTGTGATCACGTTTGAGATATACCCCTATTGTTTTGTGATCACAAATACCCTTACGCGCGTGTTCTTATATATGGCGCAAAAGCTTTTATGTTCTGATATAATAGATTCACAATTTGTTTTGCTTTATTATCAATGGCTTACACGAAATATTCTCAAAAAGTAAAAATAACTATTTACAAACCGCGATATCTTAGCGCATAGTTGGTACATCGAAAGCGACAAGAAACGCAGCGAGTAGGCACTAGCCCTTGATCCAAAGCGTTTCAGCGTCCTAAGCGATCAGCACTCTTGCAAGAGACTGCATCACAGAAACAAACTAAACGCTAACCCTTTAACCCTATGAGGTGAAACAACAGAGATAAGACACAACAGATCGACACACATAGATCACACGTTATTTGACATAGCAGCCCGGGCTGACTGGGTGAGGTGCGCCTAGCTGCAAACCAGTACATTTCACAGTGATGTATTGGTATATATTCAAAACACTGTCTTGGTAGGTTGAGACTTACCTTGCACCAATAGGCGGCAATCACTTGTGGCGTGGCATGATATACATGCAGTCTCATGAGTGTGCGTCCATGGCTGAACGGGTGGCGTGTGGCAATGCAAAGCACGACTAACTAGATTTTCTTTTGGGGGGATACGTTTTGACTATCCCTCTTTGTGGATAATCTTATGGAGGTAACGACATGAAACTATACATTGCATCAGATGGTTGGCCCTTTTACTTGCAAGAGGATGGGACACTAACCGACACACCAAACCCTAACCAATCAGACTTGGGGTGGAATACCCTTGATGAATTAATGGCATGGGATGAAGACACTAGACTTGCTACGGATGAAGAGTTTGAAGAGCACCAACACAATCACGCCATGGCAGGGTTGGAATACTTGGTTAAAGTTTAGGCTTGACACACACTGCGATATCGTGGTTAGGTTAAGTCAATGGAGGACACAACATGCAACAAGTACACATCAGCAAAATGACAGGTAAGCTCGACGGTTTCAAAGCCATCAGCACCAACACCATCACAAACGAGTACTGCAACAAGCAACACATCAAAGGTAAACAGGACGGGCAGAATATTTGTGGCGACTGTTACAGCCACGCAATGCTCAACACCTACCGCAAGAACATGCAGGGTGCACTGCAACGCAACAGTGACTTGTTGTCCAGTCGTCCCTTGGAACCGCAAGAAGTACCACGTGTGACTGATGCTATGTTTAGGTTCAATGCTCATGGTGAATTGATCAACATGCAGCACCTTGAAAACCTCATGCTCATAGTACGTGACAATCCATGGTGCACCTTTGCCTTGTGGACTAAGCGAGTAGACCTTGTGTTCCGTTGGCTACGTGACAACGACAAGCCCGACAATCTCAACTTGATCTACAGTAACCCTAAGAAGTCACACATCATGAGCAAGCCACCCAAGGGCTTCGACAAGACATTCAACAACGTACTCGAAACAGAGTATGTAGAACAACAGAACTGCACAGGGCAGAAGTGTAAAGACTGTCGCTTGTGCTACACATTCAACAACACTACGACTATCGTAGAGAAAGTGAAGAAGTACTAATGGCTCACGTAAACCTAGAAACACGTTGTGCATGGGATGCACATAGCGAATACTTTGAGTACTACGCCTTTGAATGTCCTGACCAATGGTTAGAACTATCTAAGGAATACTTCACACAAGAACATGGCGCAGAGGAATGTGCCAAGATTGACTGGACATACATAAAGTCACAACTGAAAACCACGCTCGACTATTACTTGGAAAAAGAGGGTGAAGAGATACCACCTGCTGATCCATTCTATCGGGCATTCTACGGATATGATGAAGAGGAGACAACATCATGAACATTGAGAAATACTACAAGCAACTAATCGGTGGCACTATCGTGGACTTCAAGTGGTATGAGGATGAATACCTACTCGAACCTATGCCTGTCTTCACGCTGTCCGTTGGTGGGAAAAAGGTAGAGCTTACCCTAAGCATGGATGAAGAGGGTAACGGTGGAGGCTTTGGCTTTATTGAGGTGGCGAAATGAGTAAGCAACCATTACACAGATACAACCCTTTGACGTGGCTTGAGACAGTGTATGACGCACTGCAACACATACCAGAGGATGCAATGACACCAGAACAAACCGACGACTTGATGTCAGCTATGGCATGGATCACTGAAGACTTTGACTTTGAGATAGACACTGATCCAGATTCACCTACCAATGGGGAGCTAGTGAGAATATGAACATGAGTAACAATCAAATTCGTGTGAAGCACAAAGGTCAAACTGTTTCTATCGTTCAACACTGGTATCGTGACCGTGTGGAGACACAAGAGGTAGCAATACTTCCACACGACGATGCGAGAGGGATTGAGCATATCCTGCACTACAGCCATAACTTAGATAGCCTTATTGGTGTGTTGCAGATTATGAAAAGGCAGATCGAAGAGGAGACTAACAATGAGTAAAGGTATCGTACTATCACTGTATGACTTCACAGGCGAGGCACTCAAGCCATGGGCAGAGGCAGGGTACAAGTGTTATGCCTTTGACATACAGCACGACTACACAGTACAAGTATTTGCTAGTGGTGGAGAGATACACTACATGCAGATGGACTTGTGGAACAGCGACAACATCACACGCATACAAGATTGGTTTAGTAGTGAGGACGTAGTATTCGGCATGGCATTTCCAGTATGCACAGACCTAGCTGTATCTGGTGCCGCACACTTCAAGGCTAAGGCTGAGCGTGACCCTGAGTTTCAGATCAAGGCAAGCAACCACGCACGTTGGTGTGCATCACTGTTCGATGCACTAGAGATACCATACTTCATAGAGAATCCTGTGTCTCGACTGTCCACGCTGTGGCGCAAGCCTAACTATTCGTTCCACCCATATGAGTATGGTGGGTACATCCATGACTCAGAGGCAGAGCATCCCAAGTGGCCTGACTACATAGCACCACGTGATGCATACCCTAAGAAGACATGCCTATGGACAGGTGGTGGCTTCCGTATGCCTTGGACTGATCCTGTTGAACCTGAAGAGGGACACAGCAGGCAACACCTAAAGCTAGGCGGTAAGAGTATGAAGACTAAGAACATACGCAGTGCTACACCTCGTGGCTTTGCACGTGCAGTGTATGAATTTAACTCAGAGATGGTATAACTATGTGTAGACTTACCTTTGTATTGACCTGCAATAAATGCAAGCAAACCAAAAAGCCTGACCAGTTCAGGGCAAGGAGCAATGGAACATTAGACACATCAAACTGCATTGACTGTGACAGGGCAAACAAAAAGAGTAAGTACAACTATGGTATGTCCGTGCTTAGACGTTACAAAACTATCAAGGGCTGCGTAAAGTGTGGGTACAACTCACATCATGCTGCCTTAGAGTTTAATCATAGAGAACCTACTAAGAAAAAGTTTACCTTGGGACAGAGGGCTGCATCTATTACAGCTAAGCGAGGGTGTAAGAGTTTCTTAGAACTACGTAAAGAGCTTAACAAATGTGATGTGTTATGTGGTAACTGCCATGGCATACTAACATTTGAAAAGGGACACCAATCAAACAGAGGTTGACACAAACTACGATATCGCGTAATGCTTACAACATAAGGAGACACAACATGAAATGTTTAGCATCACATAACCTAACACAAGGTTGGCAAGCACACTACTTCAGCACTGGTGAGATGGTAGTGAACAACACTAGCACAGGCGAGATACTACGTATGCCACGTGACTCAGTGAATACACTTATTAGAATCATTGATGAGATTAAACAAGAGAAGGAGACATCATCATGAAACCACAACTACAGACAATCGTTAAGCATCTACAAACTGTAGGTAGTATCACTAATCGTGAGGCTATCGTAGAGTACAACATCATGTCATTACCTCGTCGTATCAATGACCTCGAAGAGCTAGGCTACAGGTTCAACAAAGTGTTGAAGTCACATCCAGTAACAGGGCAGCGATACAAACGCTACCACCTAATTGCGGAGGCATCATAATGCAACCTAAACATCTACCTATGTATGACCGATTGAAGCACGAACCTACACAGAAACAGCAGGGTGTATCGTGCCGACTATATGGCAAAGACTTCCGTAGTATTGCAGAAGCTGCACGCTATTGGAAAATCTCATACACGTGGGCGCGTGAGCAGATCACACAAGACCGTCACCGTGAAACTAAACCAGAAGTACAAAGACCTAACCGTACTAACAAAGCATACAAGGAGACAGACAATGCCTAATTGGTGTATGAACAGCTTAACTATCAAGGGTAACCCTGACAAACTCAACGCTATCCTAGAAGCACTAGACAATGGTGAGATGCTACAACATATGGTGCCTATGCCTGAAGAGCTTAAGGATACAGATGGTAGCATGGATGGTATGAACTGGTACTCATGGCGACTAGAGAATTGGGGTACTAAGTGGGATGCAGGTGAAGCCTGTGCTGACTTAGAGGGTGACACCCTTAGCCTTAGCTTTGATACAGCATGGGGTCCACCTACTACAG
>Ga0213865_10000572_pt1 | contig 24933 bp, 30 predicted proteins | sample PICome_6_FD_160100 | JGI IMG/M metagenome (GOLD analysis project Ga0213865, IMG submission 160100) | Coastal seawater microbial communities near Pivers Island, North Carolina, United States - PICO282 | ecosystem: Environmental > Aquatic > Marine > Coastal | place: USA: North Carolina...
TTTGTCCGCATGCGTACGCGCACGTAACATGGAGTACGACCCTACTAAGATGGCTGAAATCCGTGAAAATGGCGGGTCAGAAATCTTTATGGGTATCGTAAGCACGAAATGTCGTACTGCTACGGCATGGTTACGTGACACACTTCTAGGTACAGGTGCTGATAAGCCTTGGTCTATTGGTGCTACGCCTATCCCTGAAGTTCCGCCAGAAGTTGCGAGCAACCTCAAAAGAATTATGGAGATGAACCTACAGCAGTACTACGCTGCGGGTAACGCTCCACTTGCTACCGACGAACTCCAAGAACTCGCTAAAGGTATGAAAGATACCGCTACTCGTGCGTTGAAGCACGAAGCTGAGAAACGTGTAGAACGTATGGAGTTGAAGATGGAAGACCAACTTGCCGAAGGCGGGTGGGTTAAAGCACTCTACGAATTTACGAACGATCTAGCGACATTCCCGTTCGCTGTCTTAAAAGGTCCAATCCCTCGCAAGCGTAAGACTATGAAGTACGTTCAGGGCGGTCTAGCCGCTGTAGACGTACTACGTGACGAGTGGGAGAGAGTAGACCCTTATAAGTTCTATTATGCACCTTGGGGCGATGATATTCAGAACATGCCCGTTATGGAGCTACACCACCTAACCCGCGACGACGTTGAGGCTATGCTAGGTGTAGACGGATACGACGAGGACGCTGTTAGAACGCTTCTAGCTGACTTTGGCTCTGTAGGCCTTGATTGGATAGACCAAGACGGCAGCGACATGGAAGACGTCACTGATAAAGATTTTGACGATGCAGATGGCGATGTCATTGCAGCGTTACAGCTTTGGGACTCAATACCCGGAAAAATCCTAATGGAATGGGGTATGGACGAGTCTGAAGTAGATGACCCGCACAAATCATATCCTTGTGAAGTGTGGATGGTTAACAACACTATCATCAAAGCTGTTTTGAATTACGACCCTATTGGACGTAAACCGTACTACCTCACTTCTTTCGAGAAAGTCCCCGGACGTATCGACGGGAATGGGGTAGCCGATCTTTGTATGGATGCCCAAAACATGTGTAACGCCGCTGCAAGAGCATTGGCTAACAACATGGGCATCTCTTCTGGGCCTCAGGTAGGGGTGAATGTAAGCCGCTTACCAGCGGGTGAAGACATTACCCAGATGCACCCATGGAAGATTTGGCAGTTTAAATCATCAGAATACGGTGATGCTTCGGCTCCTATGCAGTTTTTCCAACCTAACTCTAACGCAGGCGAGCTTATGTCCGTGTTTGAGAAGTTTATGGAACTAGCAGACGAGGTATCAGGTATACCACGCTATATGACAGGGCAGCATGTACCGGGCGCAGGACGTACGTCTTCGGGCCTATCCATGCTTATTTCTAACGCAGGCAAGAGCATTAAACAGGTTATCGGTAACGTTGACCATGATGTACTTACCCCGATGCTCGAGCGCCAGTACCAGCGTAACCTTCGGTACTCGGATGATCCGGATTTAATTGGTGATGTTCAAATTATTGCACGAGGCGCGATGTCGCTGGTCGTCAAAGAAGCAGAAGCTGTACGTAAAAATGAGTTCCTCCGTCTCGTATTGGAGAGCCCGGTTGCTCAGCAAATTGTTGGCCCTGAGGGCACGGCTGAACTCATGCGGGATTTGGCGTCCAATCTCAACACTAATGTTGATCGCCTTGTACCGTCTCGAGAAGACCTTGAGAGAAAACAAGCCGAACAAGCAGCGCAACAACAAGCAATGATGCAGATGCAAGCTCAAGCTGAGCAGGCTGCAAACTTGCAAGAAGACGGAACCCCGATGGGTGGTAGGCAAGATAATACAATGAGTCCGCGCCCGAACGGACGTTAATGTGTGTATTTGTTGACACGTTAACACATATAATATATTTTTGAGTTATGATTGATCTTAATACTGTTGATATTCAAGTGGTTAACGCTCTGGTAAGAACCAGAGAGCCCGGTAATGAGGCACTAATAAGATTATTCTCGGCAGAACTAGAATCTGCCAAGCAGAAACTCATCCACGCGACCGACATGGCTACAGTCCACCGGCTGCAAGGAAGAGCAGAAGCATTTTACGATTTACTGGAGGCGGTCAATGACGCGCCAAAAGTAGAAAACCGCGCATACGCGCACAATACGAGAAGCACACCATAACGGGAATAGCATACCCAAGGGACGCTAGGAACAGAGTTGGTGCTTTAAGGAGCAAAATATGGCATTGCCAAAACAGGTGCAAGCTCAGCTTGCAGAAGTGGAAGAACTAGAGAAAACGCTAACAGCCCAAAAGGAAGAGCCAAAGAAAAAGAAGGCAAAGAAGAAAGAGCCTGAAGTTTCAGAGGAAGCCCCTAAGGATACCGAAGCAGAAGTACCAGTCGAAGCGGAAGCAGCAGTTACGCCTATTGAAGTAAAGCCAGCTGACACGTCGCCGACGGACGTAGCGGACGAATTTGAGCAAAAGTACAAGACCTTACGAGGTAAGTACGACGCTGAGGTACCACGCTTGCATACGCAAGTTAAGGACCTAACGACTAAGCTAGACGAACTCACTGCGAGTTTAGAAGCAAAGTCCAAGGAGCCGACAAAGCCGAAGGAGAAAGTCAGTTATGTAACCGAAGAAGATCGAGCCGAATTTGGTGACGAGCTGATAGATGTTCAACGTCGTGTTGCTAAAGAGGTTTCTCAGGATTACGAGGAACGTTTTGACAAGCAGCAAGAGATTATCGAGAGCCTTCAAAAACAACTGAAGGATACTGGTAGTCAGGTTGGAGAGATGAGTTTTTCTCAGAGACTAGCACAATTAGTCCCTGACTTTAACCAGATCGACAACGACGAACGTTGGGTTGCGTGGTTAAACGAGCATGATCCTATGCTACGAGGACCTCGCAGAGAACAAGCCGCAGCAGCTTTTAGCGCGGGCGATGCAGAAGCAGTTAAACATTATGTTGATCTGTTCAAGCAAACCCTAGCTCCAGTTGCAGACGAGCGTCAGACTCGCCAAACCGAACTCGAGAAACAGGTTACGCCAAATCGTTCAGGTAATTCCGCGAGTACTAAAAGCGCGGGGAAAGAGGCTAAGGTTTACACCGAAAGAGAAATCGAAGCCGCTTGGAACCGAATACGCAGTTATAACACGCGTGGAAAGTACGATGAGGCCAATAAACTTGAAGCGGATATAACTGCTGCATACCTCCAAGGCCGCGTGCGAGCGTAAATGTGCTAACGAGTAAGCAGCTGTTGTTGACCAACTTAACTTAGACAAATTAGGAGGCCTATCATGGCTGCTGTTTTTCCCGTCGTCGGCTCTGGCGACTTTGACACCAACCCGTCTTACTCGGGTGGTTTTATTCCACAACTGTGGAGCAACAAATTAAACGCGAAGTTTTATGCTAACACCATGATGACTGAGATCGCCAACACTGATTGGGAAGGCGAAATCAAAAACCAAGGTGATACAATTCGCATCCGTACTGCACCTTCAATCACTATCAACGATTATGCTGGCGCTGGTACCACTCTTACTTCTGAAGTTCCTGCACCTGTCTTCTTAGACATGCAGATCAACAAAGGTAAGTATTTCAGCGTTCAAGTAAACGACGTACTTGCTCACCAAGCGGACATGGACCTAATGAACATGTTCACTGATGATGCTGCTAAGCAGTTGAAAATTAACATCGAAAACGAATGTTTCTTCAACTGGTTCGTAACTGAAGGCCCAAATAGTGCTAACGAAGGCGCTACTGCTGGTGCATTGTCTTCTGAGTACAACTTAGGTACAGCCGCTGCTCCTATCGACCAAGCTACTCCTAAGAACATCTTAGAAACTATTCTTCGTATGTCTGCTGCTCTTGATGAGCAGAACGTACCTGAAGAAGGCCGTTGGTTGATCCTATCGCCTTTCGAGCGTCAGTTGTTAATGCAAACTGATATTGCTCAAGCGTACTTCACTGGCGATGCGTCATCTACTATCCGTACTGGTAAGATCGGTATGCTAGACCGTTTCACGGTTTACGTATCTAACCTTCTACCAAAGTGCGAAGCTGGTAAAGCGTTTGTTCCGGGTCTGGCTGCAACCTCTTCAGGTGGAACTGCCGCTGGCAACAAAACAAGCCGTCTAATGGTAGCTGGTACTAAAGCATCTTGTGCGTTTGCTTCGCAAATCAGCAAGACTGAGCCTCTGCGCAACCAAACTGACTTCGGCGATATCGTTCGCGGCCTAGCCGTTTACGGTCGTAAAGTAATCAAGCCTGAAGCGCTTGTTACTGCCGTTGTTGGCGCGACGTCTTAATAGCCTGTTAGGGGGGTTCTGCCCCCCTTCCTACTTTGGAGGTTATTATGAACGTCGAAGAGTTGATTAAAGCCGTTAAAGCCGAACTACTGCCTAATAAAGCAGTTGCTAAGGTTGACGGAGTACGCGTGGTTGTAGCCAGAGTAATCGGCGACGGATGGGTTCTTACTGCTGAAGGTGAAGAATTGGCTAAAGCTGTTAAGCCTGCGCCTAAACCTAAAGCTAAAACTACAAAGTCAAAGACAACTAAAGCTGCCGCTGCACCCAAATCTAGTAAATAGGGGGTAACGGATGTCTACAGTAAAAGTTACTGACATTATCCGACGAGTTGAGGACGTCCTACAGGACACCAACATTCGTTGGCCGCGCACGGAGTTGCAGAACTGGATGAACGAGTCTTATCTCGCCATCACACTTGCACGTCCTGACGCAAACGCAAAAACAGGGTCATTTACTTGCGTGGCAGGTACAAGGCAGGTTCTGACGGCAGAGTTCCCTTCGGGGTTACGATTGCTTGATGTAACCAGAAACCTTGCTTCAGACTCAGGTTACAAGGTGATACGCCTTGTGGCACGGAGTGTGTTGGACGACCAACGCCCTGCATGGCACGCTGAAACTGGTACTACATCTATCCAGCACTACACGTTTGATCCGCGCCAACCCAAAGAGTTTTTCGTTTACCCACCGGCTACTACTTCTGCTGAAGTTGAAGTCGTGTACACGGATTCTCCGGGGGCACACTCTCAAACCGAGTCACAACTTGATCCTGCTGGTACCGACAGCACTACGATCCTACTGGACGACATCTACATGTCCCCAATGATCGACTGGATTCTGTACAGAGCGTACTCGAAGGATGCTGAGTATGGTGCTAATGAGCAACGCGCTCAGGCAGCTTACAACGCATTTAACTCCGCGCTGAACATGAAAAACCAAGTGGATGCTGCGGTTTCTCCGAACAATCTGAGCAAGGTGACTTAATATGGCTGTAAAGTGGGCTAGTTTTCTTCCGTACATACAGCCCATTTTGCCGGGCTGTCCGGAAATTATCATCGAGTCGCATCTGCAAGAAGCAGCCGCAGAGTTTTGCGCACTCAGTCAAATATGGCGGTATGACATAGACAAAGACTTCACCAGCAAAAATACTGCTGAGTATGAGGTTGAAGTCCCTGCAAAGTCAGTACTAGAGGACATTTTAGTTCTTTACGTTGACGGGCAGCCGATTAAGCGGGTGTCAGACCGTCATTTTGATCTTCCTAAAACATCAAAAGGGCGTCCCTCCTGTTACACTATCTATCAGGATACGCAGATACGGTTTTACCCAGTCCCGGACGCTAAGTATACGTTCGAGGGTATTGGAGCTATTAAACCGTCTTTAAGCGCGGATGGGGTCGAAGACTTTATCTTCGAGACTCACGGTCGTTCTATTGCTTGTGGAGCAATTGCTAAGTTGGCGATTATACCCGGTAAAGAATGGACTAACCCTGATCTTGCCGCTTACTACAAATCAGAATTTTACAAACACACTACAGATGCGAAACGCCGAGATAGTCGTCGTGCTGGACTTCGCACCAAGTTGGTTGGGTTTGATAAAGCCACCGCGAGTAGGGGGATTTAATGGCTCAGGTATTCAAATATGTGCAAGGTGACACCGGCCCACAAATCCGAGTGACCCTTACAAACGACGATGACGGTACTCCTGTAAATTTAACAGACGCTACCGTGACTCTCCATTTCAGAGAGGCAGGCGCTGAGACCGTTCTGTTTTCTCGTAACTTTTTTATTAACCCAGATACCGCTTCTAGCGGTGTTGCCGTCCTACAGTGGGCCATAGGCGACTTAGAAGTAGATGCGGGAACGTACGAAGGGGAAATCGAAGTAGTACGAGACAGTGGTCTTAGAGAAACTTTATACGATAAGTTAAAGTTTAAAATCCGGGAGGATTTTGCGTGAGAGTTAAGTCCGCCGAATTCGTAAATGCGATATCTGCGACTTTTGAACCACTTACGACATCTACGCAGGCGGACACACAGGCTACGACCGGTGCAGTTTCTCACAGCCCGTTAAAAATCCAACAGACAATCTCGTCGCTTTCTGCGAAGTTTGAGCAGCTAGGTATCTGGGCGAACTCTACTATTTCTGTTGATCGGAATGTTGTAACGGCAGAACAGGGTGACTTCCTGCTGTTTGCAGCATTCTTAGAAAATTTATACGTCGACGACGGTGTTAGGCCCTCTGAACAAATTGCTTTTGACTTTGTTAAGCCGTTTATTGACGACACCGTGGTAGCAGAGAACGTAGCTAAAGAACTTGCCAGACCACTAAACGACTATGGCTACTTTTTAGACAACCACAGAAAAGACTTTGGGAAAGCTGCATCTGAAGTTTTGGCACTGACCGATAATTATGTTTCTTCTGTGGCAAAAGCGTTAGCGCACGAAGTTAAGATAAGCGATTTCGACGCACTTCACTTTAATTTGAGTAAGGCGCAGTCCGATACCGCGGGCGCAACTGACTTTAACACTCTACTGGTAGGCTTGAATAAATTTGACCCTGTTGAACTTACAGATGCTGTAGTTGCAGGTACTATAAAACGCTTACAAGAAACTATCGACTTAACGGACGCCCCAGAGTTACATCTTTCTAAACCTCGCACTGACTCAGCAAGCGCAGCCGACAGCGATCCTTTATTTGCTGTAGGAAAAGGTTTGTCTGAAACAGTAGAGCCGGAAGAACTTGTACAGAAGTCTTTTGGCACAGGGTTCGCGGACACTGGCGCAGCTTCTGACCTCCCTTCTCTAGGACCCCATAAGCCCTTCAGTGAACAACCTATTGTTGCCACTGACGTTGCGACTACTAGTGCAGGCAAAGGAGTATATGAGGTTCCAACAGTTGTTGACGAAGAGGTTTTAGACTTCGCTAAAGCTCTTTTAGACAACGGTTATGTTGATGAGGCCATAGATACCTTAGCGGTAGGAAAAGCGCTCTCAGACGATTCTACGGCGTCTGACGAGGTGTTTGCTAGAACTGTCGCCAAACACTTGGCAGACACTGCGTACTTTACAGATGATGTGGATGGTGAGGCGACTGTCGTAGACGAACAAGCGATGCAATTTGGTAAAATTCGTACCGATGTGGCATCATTCGCCGATGAAATTATTGTGCAGATAGGGTTTATACGAGACTTCGCCCATGCTGCCAATTTGACTGACCTACCTAGTTTAGGTGTTGGGAAGTTATTTACAGATGGCGCGATACCATCTGACAGTATAAATATGGTTACAGGTAAGCAGATTTATGATATACCTGTAGTCAGTGATAATCTGACGAAATCGGTAGCAAGAGCGATTTCTCCGGATAGCGCCCTTTTGGGAGACGCAGCCAAAGTATCGACCGGTAAGGCGTTACTTAGTTCGGCCTCGAGCACCGACGCGGGGTTTTTGAGAAGCCAGAGTTATTCTGACTTTACTTACTTTGCGGAAGACTTTGTCGGGGCTTCCACTACGTTCTGAAGGAGATCGTTATGATTGACGAAAACTTGAAGCTCTCCGGCCAGCTTAACATAGTCCTGAAGGACAAGGCCGGAAAAATAAAAGACGAGCGCACAGTTAAAAACTTAATTGTGAACGACGGCTTAGCATACATTGCCTCGCGCATGACAGGTACTACTAAAGCCGTAATGTCACACATGGCACTAGGTTCTAGTACAACTGCTCCGGGTTCGGGCCAGTCGGATTTGATTTCAATCTTAGGAAGCCGCGAGCCATTAGATTCAACGGCTATCGAAGGTGATAACGACGAAAAAGTTAAATACGTTTGTTCGTTTGAAGCTGGAGACGCAACAGGTGCTGTTACTGAAGCAGGTATTTTCAATGCCGCTTCTGCTGGCGATATGCTTTGCCGCACTAAGTTCAGCGTTGTTAACAAAGCAGCAGAAGATACTATGTCCGTCACTTGGACTATCACTCTGTCTGCCACTTAATACAGTTAGGGGTGTGATTCATGGCTACGATTACAACACGATCAGGAAAGGGTTCGCCCCTAACTAATACTGAGGTTGATGACAACTTCACGAATTTGAATACTGCTAAGTATGAGAGTGGTAACAACGTTACTCTCGGTACTGTTACTAGCGGCGCAACAACGATTACCGGCACAACAACGATAACGGCTGATACTGGTGATGGCCTTGTTATCAATCATGGTGATTTTCATTCAGGTTTGTTAATAAAAAGAACCCACGCCACTAACTCTCCGTCGATACAGTGGCAAAATAATACCGGTCGCCTCGGTATGCTATACGCGCAAAACGCTGACAAAAACATCTATTGGCGTCCGGGAACTACTACAAGTAACTTCAAAATCTGGCACGCAGGAAATGATGGCTCAGGCTCAGGTTTAGACGCAGATACCTTAGACGGAATTAACTCCGGGAGCTTTTTTAACGTTGGCGGGAAGATGAAGCGGTGGCGCCCAGCGGACCAAGGCAACCTTACCACCTACCCCGTTTATTACAAAGTCGCTACAGTAAATAAGGGCAATGGCGGCTTGCACATGCGAGGCAGCCTCAACAACCATGTAGAGGCTTTCGGCACGTCCTTTTTTGACCTGAATTTTTTTGGCAGAGAGGGCAACGCTGGTACTGACTTATGTATTGAAGGGACTGTTGGTGTGTCTACGGCAGGGACAGGGGTCCTTGTTGTTAAGTCAAGTAACGAAGGCAGTTACCACACCTACGACGTATATATTGCTTTAGCTAGGTACAGCATGGTGTCTGTGGACCTTACGCAAGAGGGTAATACAGAAATCTTTACCCCTGATACAGGCACTACAACGAAGCCCACTGGGTACGGGACTGAGTTTGACACGACAGCAACCGCCGCTGGGTATTATGTTATCCAGAACAGTGTGGGAACCCCTATTTGGCATTCAGGGAACGACGGTAGCGGTAGCGGTTTACACGCGGATTTGTTGGACGGGCTCCATGCTAGTAGTTTCTTGCGTTCGAACGAAGACGACATAGCAACACACCAACTAACCCTTCGAAAAGATGACGGCCCTCTGTACATCCAGTCGGCAACAAACGCCCCTTCCAACGGGGCCATGATAAAGTTCTCAGATAACTTTAATGGTTTTGCAGACGGTGATGAGCAGTATGGTTGGATTAAATATAAGCACGCGGATGGCCAAGTTGGGTATGAGCCTTCAACGTCTAATGACGGGTTTATCATAGGCGGCAGTGAGAACAATACTCTTGTTAACATTCACGGACAGCTAAACGTAACTGATAGCGCGAACATAGACGGTAACTTATTCGTTGATGGACACCTATATAACGAAGGACTTTTAACTGTCAGTGGGAAACGCGTTCTATACTTACCTTCCAATTCCTCTGAACGCGGACCTTGGAACCCTATTGTCACAGCGATAAGAGGTAGCGGTACACGAATACACCAAGACGAAGATTTTGCTACCGGTGTAAATAATGTCTCTGTTTACAATAACGAGGGAGGCACTGCCGTCACGCACCACTATGAAGACGACAGTACTACGTTAGGAAAAGCCGCGCCGAATAGTTCCGGCAAAGTTATTAGAATCCAATACACCGTAGGGGCTACTAGTCCTAATTTCGGAGGGTTCCACCAAACTTTTAGTAGTGCCGCTAACCAAACAATTGTTCAGATATTTCAAGCCCTCGTCCCAGAAGGTAGGAAGTTAACGCTGCATGAAAACGCGCAAGGGACGAATAAGACTACTTACTGGCTAACTGATGACGCAGGCACGGGGAAATGGGAATGGTACGCGCGCGTGTCACATTGCGGACCGACAGGGTCTTTCAGCACCAGTGGGCACGTAGCGTGTAAAGACGGCGATGATGAAGATTTTGCTTGGTATCTTGCCAGTTGTGCGAGCTACCGTGTTACCCATGCTCCCAATAGGTTCGCATCGTGGACAGACGGCAATGACGGTTCCGGCTCTGGGCTAGACGCGGACACTGTCGACGGAGTTCAAGCAGCTAGTTTTATTAGAAGTGATGCAGATGACACTATTTCTGGAAACCTTGAAACTACTGGCCAAATCACACTCAAAGCATCCTCTCCGCAAATCAAGTTTGAAGATACTGGCGATGGTGACGATCAAGCCGACGACTTCTGGCTTCACGCCAACTCTAATAGATTTTATATTCTCGCTGATCGGGCGGATGACAACGGCTGGGAAACACCGTACCCACTTGAACTTAATTCCGCCACAAACGAGTCTCTCACGTTTGGTAATACGATTTGGACAAACGCGAATGATGGCTCAGGCTCAGGTTTAGACGCCGACACTTTAGACGGTATAGGGTCAGGCAGTTTCCTACGCTCTGACGCTAATGACACAAAAACAGGTAGCTTTGACCAAACTAGCGGGTCGTTTATCAGCAGTGGTTTTACTACGACTAATCTTAATTCTGCGTGGCAAGTAGCGGGCACAACTAAGAATGTCGGGATAGCACCATTTCGCTACCAAGATGATGCTACTAATAAACCTGAAGGCGGTAATAATGCTCACTGGGGCTTAAACATATATGCTCATGCCGGCAGCGGGGGAGCCTACCCTTACGGGCACCAAATCTCAGCCGCTTCATCAGGCACCATTTGGAATAGGTGGGTTAGTAGTGGCTCTTTCAGCGGTTGGAAAAAGATTTGGGATAGCGGCAATGACGGTTCCGGCTCTGGGCTAGACGCGGACACGATAGACGGTGTTCAAGCATCCGGGTTCTTACAACCGGACGCGAACGGCAAGGTAGTACTAACCGAAGCTAATGGTACCGCCAACGAACGACAATGCCTCCTTGTGTTAAAAGGTGAAACGTCCAATAGACCGTACATTCAGTTTTCCGAAAACACGAACGAAGGCATCACATCGGGCATGTCACTGGAGTACAACGGGTACCCCACCGGGGTTTCGAACTACATGGCTATCAATGGTGTTACCGGAGACCTCAGACATAAATTTACGTCTGGCGGCAATTACACTGCGACAGGAAACGTGACTGCGTACTCCGATGCGCGTCTTAAAGACAACATCGAAACACTCGACGGCTCAAAAGTTTATGAAATGCGCGGCGTTTCGTTCACAAAAGACGGAAAAGCAAACTCGGGTGTTATTGCGCAAGAACTTCAGAAAGTTGCGCCGGAACTAGTTCACGACGACGGGGAATACCTCAGCGTAGCTTACGGAAATACGATTGGTTATCTGATTGAAGCTATTAAGGACTTAAAGGCTGAGATCGACGAATTGAAAGGAGCAAAAAATGACGCTTCCTAGTAGCGGTGCGCTGTCTATGTCGATGATAGAGGCTGAAATGGGCGGTAGCCCGCCTACCAGTCTTATTGAATACTATGGCAAGTCTGCTGGGCTTCCAGACTCCGGGACGATAAGTATCGAGGACTTTTACGGCGAAACATATAATCCCGAGTCAGACGCAATCCGAATTGATGCAGGGCTTCAGTCAATTTACACACAACAAAACGCCAGTAATCTTATTCGCTATGGGTACGCCCGCACTGGTAAAACGACTTTCATTCACCCGGAGTCCGGGTCAAATACATCTGGTTTTGGCGCGATTGATAGCTACACCAACGTCGCTGGAGGTAATGATCTGTACGGTATTCAGGTCTGCAACTACGCCGTCGACGGAATGTACTACGTGTGGGATGAAGATACCCTTAGTATGCGTCGCACAGGTATTGGAGACTCGAAGCATATAACCATTACGACTGAGAACTTATCGCATACAAATACGAGCGACTGGAAGTACGTTTTCTTTAAATTTGTCCATAGCACTAATTGGTTCCGACTAAACCGCTCGGATTACTCGTACTACCGAAATCACTATGAAAGCACAGGCGAAAAGTTCATTACGTGGACGCCAACTAATCGTGATGGAAACAATACTCAAAACTTCAGTACTATTTTTAATGCGATAAAAACAGCCGGTGCGGCCAATGCGTCCAACGACCACTTTTTCGTTTACTTTTCGAATACTGCTTAGGACCTGACGACATGATTGATTATGAAATAATCCACGTAGACAAAGTGCAAATGAATATGCAGGTCAAGTACACACTTGATGATAACCCTCCCTACTTCACTCGCGTGGCTTTTGAGTCTCCTATCAAAGAAGAAAACCTTCACCGTTTAGCTAAAGAGATAGCATACCGTGCGCAGAAGCACTGGGAAAAAGTTAAAGCGGAAGAGGACTTCACATTAAGTGTAGCTACTGGCCAAGCGAAGCCTTTTGTCCATACGGAAAAGCCTGATTTTAACGCCGACGAGTATGCTTGCCTTGAGCGTCTTGAAGAAACTGAAACCGAATTACGTCTTGTGTATGATTTGGTAGAGCTCGACGAAAACACAAAAGTTTCTGCGATACGTCAAAAGAGAGACTCTCTGTTAGCAGCAACAGATTTTTACATGTTCCCTGACCGCCCCGTGTCAGATGAGATGGTTGCCTACAGGCAGGCGTTAAGGGATTTGCCACAGCAAGCAGATTTTCCAGACAATATCTCGTGGCCTATGCGGCCAGTAGTAGACTAGGACTTAGTATGGGTAAGGTTAAGTTTTACGCCCTTGTGTGCCGTAATATGAAAGCGGTTACTCGGCACGTCAAGACGATTGCCAAAGAAGACCTCGTGATTGTAATTAACTCTCTCGACGAGGGTTTCGTTTCGGATGCCAGTACGTATTGCGCCAACTCTGGTATAGAGTATTACATTACCGAGTCCGATGGTGGCCCCTCTAAAGGGAAAAACTCAGTTCTCGATCTATTTGAGGCGTCTGACAACGACTACATGGTCTTGGTGGACGGAGATGATTTCATCACACCTCACGGCTACTGGACATACAAGGAGTTAGCCAAAAGTGAGATTGCCCCCGACGTCTTAGCTTTAGAGTATCAGTACGGCATTTACAAAGAACGAGGGTATCACTGGTCGGTAGGCGAATTAGACAACGACGCAGCCCGTTCCCCCACAATCGGGGTTCAAGACGTTGAAGACGCAGACAAGGTCCATGGGTACGGCGTAAGATGCTTCTTCCAAAAGTACCACTGGTGGAAGGATGCAATCAGCGGAAAGTGCATACGAAAAATTGATGGAGATGAGTTCTCTTGCAACCTCGCAGACGTCCACCAAAGGTGGGCTAACCACTGTTACAAATACATCAGCAACTGGGAAAGCCACCTGCGCCTCGTATGGTTTAGTAAAAAAGCTACAGAGACTAACCGCTTTAACTTAGACTTTACTGTCGGCGAAGACACTCTCATGTACTTGGACCTGAAGAAACAAGCATTGCGCGGTGACTTTGTAATGCGTCAGCTTTTTGAACAATACCCCACATACGTGTACGATACACGGGTCGCTGGGATTGTTATCCAAGAAAGAAACGCTCTTGGGGACCCAGAAGATGAGGCGACGTTAATCCCTGATTATGGGTGGTACTTGTGGCTCAAAAAACTCGTTGAGGAGTACGACAAGTACGAAGAGCAAGAGATTATGGACGAAGCGCGGATTCCTTTGTTGAAAGTGAAGACCCATCTTCCAGAGTACGCGGGAGCAGCGGACGAAGATTTCCATATAGTTTGGCCTGAAGACTACAGACCAGACACTATGGGTTTAGTCGGATACCTCCCAACCAAAAAAGTATATTTATAACAGTCTTTAGGAGAATAACCATGACTGACCACAGTGTAACTTTTAAAACTAATAGCACCTCTAACGGTGTTGCTGAGGTTGCTTTCACCTGCGGCGATACCGGAATTGTGCACACTCGAAGTGTAAACGTGCATGATTGTGCCGACGCTGATGCCGTTACTGTACGGTTAAGTGAAGTCGCGATGGGTGTTGCCCATAAGATTAAAGTAGGAGCTATCACTGCTCCTGACGAATCTGAAGACGCAGGTTCACCGGAATAACCCACTCACAACAGGAGAACTAAGATGGCTAAAGACGAAAAGAAAACCATCACGGTCAACGATGTTGTTTACAACTTAGAAGACCTCACAGAAAGCCAAATCACCATGGTAAACCACATTCAAGATTTGGACCGCAAATTGTCTAGTGCCCGTTTTAACGTAGACCAACTGACTGTTGGCCGCGAAGCATTTGTTGACATGTTAGCAGCTGCACTCAAAGACACCGTTGGCCTACAAGCGGAGAACTAATTTATGGAAATGGACCTACTTTGGAGCACTGGCTTGACAGCAATCTTAGGCGTAGTCGGTTTTATTTTGCGCAACCATGTTGCTGAACTCCAACGTGTCACAATCCTTTTAAATCGTACTCGCGAAGAGATGGCTAAGGACTATGTTACTAAAGTGGAAGTGCACGAAGACATCAACCGTGTACTAGACCGCCTCGACCGCTTGGACGAAAAACTAGATCGGATGGCGAAGAAATGATGATGTCTATTAAACACCGCCTTTTGGTTTGTATTACAACGTTCCTTGCTGCCACGGCCGTTATGGCTCAGGAAGGGGTAATCGTTACCGAAAGTACTACAACCAGTACCGTTACTACTGATGGTGAGGTTACAACAAATGTGAACTCTCCACCGCCCTCAGCAATATCGCCCCAGTTTAACGGCGGCGTAAACTCAGACTTATGTACTGTGGGAGTGGCTGGAGCAGTCCAAACTCAAATACTTGGTATCTCTATGGGTTCTACCGTCAGAGATATGAATTGTGAAAAACTAAAGAATGCGAAAACTCTATACGACATGGGCATGAAAGTAGCCGCAGTGTCTGTCATGTGTCAGGACAAACGTGTCTTCGACGCTATGATGGATGCTGGTACTCCTTGCCCGTACGACGGCCTGATTGGTTCGGACGCCAAGGCTGCATGGGAAGCCGACCCTGATAGATTACCGGGGACGGATTTAAAGGAGGTGCTTGATGACGATGCGAAAACCCTATTGGGTGCTGGCAGTGTTCTCAGCGTTTTGGCCTTGTTACTCTTTTTGTGACCAGTACATATATGGCACAACGGGTAATGCCGCCGTGGATGGTTTCACGTGGGGTATGAATGCTGTAGTCCCTGATGATGCAGGGCTGTCTATAAACGGCGTTTTATACCGCTACACCACAATTAAAGACGCTGACGACCCTATGTTGGTGCATGTTCAAAATAAAGAAGCCAAAGGTAACGGTTACATATTCCGAGAAACGGACGACTGGACTGGCTTACCCGGAAACAGCATTACTAAATTAGTCTCCTTAAATAATATACCTATCAGTCGTTGGGGCGTTGGCTCCATCGAAGTTGAAGGTGAGGGTAGAGTTACAGACCCCACCGTAGTTTATTCTTACCAAATAGATACCTGTTTTAACCCTCAGTCTGACCCTTCTTGCCCCGGTTACATTGACCCCGCCACGTTCCTAGCTTCACAAGAACCAATAGAAGCGTACGATCCTATGCAGGATCAAGCCGTGGCAGATACGCTAGAGGCTACTAACCCAGAGCTGTACGAAGAAGAGGAAGAAGATGAATCAATCGAGTCTGAAAAGGCTGAGGCAGTCAAGGATACCTTCGAGCGCGGGTTGGCCGCTAGTCAGAATGCACTGACGTTAGCTAACAATTTCTCGCAAGATCGTATGATACGTGCTATCAATATATCTGTTAACATGTATCCATATTATGCCACATCTATCGACGGAGGTGCATATAAAGAGACTACGGCACTAGTTGACTCGCAGCTACCGAAAAATCCCCGTGGACTTCGGAATGGATTGGCCCAGCAACTGCTACACGAACAGATGATCGAAGAGCAGTACAACAATTAAAGTTCAGGAGACTTTACAATGAAAAGACCAAGCATCTACGCAGCAGCACTTTTACTATCGGTATCAGCCTCTGCGGAAGAAGCTATCATCGAAGGGAACGTTGAGTCTAAGTGTATTATTAACACGGATGTAAACGGTGTTTACGGGAACCCGACACCAAATAAACTTAGTACCTTAACAGCCGACGGTGGTGTAGCTTCTACTATCCGCTACGACGTGGCTCTTGCTGATTATTACTTAGCTAGAATTACGACACCAACTTCTTTCTCAACAAGCCCGTCATTAAATGACGTTGTATATTGGGACGGTTCTACATCTGTAGGAGAAGTGTCAGATTCTACTATGGCTGCTTACGACACTGACAAAGTAACCTACGAAGCCACGACTGAGTTTGACCTCACTGTTGCTGGCAGCACTTGGTTCAATGTCACATCTGTAGCTGAGTACGGTTATGACCGCGCATTCCCCGGCGGGACTTACCGCGCTATCGTACAAGCTGAGTGTATCGCAAAATGAGGAACGTGTTCTTCTTAGTAGGGGTGTTGTTAACTACGACCACTCTAGGTGCACATGAGATGACGCCAACCTACCCAACGTTTGCTCCGTCTTACGTAGGTGGGTTGGCAAGTACCGAACTTACAGTTTTCAACGCACGCAAGGACGTGGAATTTTACCAAGTTGGTGTGTTTGACCGCGATTGGAAACCTATACCGTTTGCTACGCCTGATAAACTTTTACACATTCCGTACACCGAGCGAACCACGTTTGATGTGTTTGTTAGGGACGAGGATGTTCGTAAAGCGATATATGTCTGCACTCTGTCTAAGCTCAGATCAGATGTTCCTAGCAACGCGATCATATCTTCAAAGATTTGCTCCCGAACAGATGGGAATGTAAGATGAGGAAGTGGGTCGTTCTTGCTTTGGTGTTTGTCAGTCCTGTGTGGGCGGATAGCACTTCGCTAAATTTGCAGTTACCTGCTGGGCCTACGAGCTACCAGTCGGACAAGTTTAGGGCAGGAAACCTAGATTGCTCCAATGCTATAGGCGGAGGAACCAATCTGGAATTTGGGGTTACTGGCGTCTTGAATAACGTTGGCAACCCATACGACGAGCTCAACCGCTCGCTTAACGAAAGTCGTGACGTAGGCGTCTACGCGAGGATTGTAATCCCGTTAGATAAGCCCAAACAGCGAATTAACTGTAATACTCTTTATCAGCTTGAGTTACAGCAACGCCGCTTAGAAATCCGGAAGTTGGAAATGGAATTAGAAAACCTTCGGTCGTTGACGAGTGATGAAACAAATTTTGAGAACTAATATGGCAAAACGAGATTTAGGTGATGCTCTTGATAAAGTTGAAAACCTTCCTGATAAAAGGTTTGTTGCGTTTGGCTTGCGTTTTTCTATTACTCAACTTGGTCTTCTTTTGGGCCTCGTTGGTTCTGTACTCGGTAGCCTCTACGCTGGCTTCCTTATGTACCAGAAAGTTGAAGCTGTTGCGAACCTCGATCTCGGTGAATACCAGCAAGCTATGGATACTATGGACGCGAAAGTCTCTGGTATGGCAGAGAAGGTTGAAGAAGCCGTAGAGTACTCCAGAGACATAAAGAACGGGTTGAAGGATGATATTCTACGTATCGAGCAGCAAGTTGATCGCGTGGAAGATACTGTTCGGAATACTGAAGAAAAAGTCCGCGTGATGATCGACGATGCGTCAATACGGTTTGAAACAAAACGCGAGCAATTACGCATGTCTCAATCTGCTGACATGAAAGCACTTGAGGATAGACTTAACTCCAAGCTCCAACGGGCCTTGGATAACCCCTTAGCTGATTAGGAGGCCTTATGCCTACAAAGAAAGACCCACGTTTAGCGAGAGCAGGAGTCTCAGGCTACAACAAACCTAAGAAAACTCCGAGCCACCCTAAGAAGTCCCACGTTGTTGTGGCGAAAGTTGGGGACAAAGTTAAGACCATTCGGTTTGGGCAGCAAGGCGTCAAAGGTGCAGGTAAAAACCCAACGTCCGAGAAGGATAAAGCTCGAAAGAAGAGTTATTACGCCCGGCATAACGCTCAAGACAGCAAACCTTCAAAGCTGTCCGCACGGTATTGGTCACATAAGGTGAAATGGTAATGGCTAAGAAAGGTTTATACGCAAATATCCACGCGAAAAAGAAACGCATTGCCGCTGGCTCCAAAGAGAAGATGCGCAAAGTAGGCTCTAAAGGAGCCCCAACCAAAGCAGATTTTAAGAAAGCAGCTAAGACTGCCAAGAAGAGGAAATAGTTATGGCTTATGGCAAGAAAACGAAATCAAAAACGTCTGCATTCAAAACTTGCAGTAAATGTATTGCACCTGCGCGTTGTAAGCGTGGGAAGAAGTGTTTGGGGAAGAAAAAATGAGCGAATACGATTTGAATGGTAATGGGAAGATAGACCCAGAAGAACGAGAGATTATGCTAGAAGACCGTCGTCGCCAGATGGAAGACGCGGACGCTAAGCGCGACTCCCAACGCAAGATGGCATGGTTCTCTTTAATGGGCATGCTGGTTTTTCCTTTCGGTGTGGTGCTTACGGAGTTCTTAGGTCTCGGCAACGCCAGTACCTTGCTGTCTAGTATGTCTAATATCTACTATGTGAGTATCGCCGCCATCGTAGCTGCGTATTTCGGTTTTTCTAATATCGGAGGTAAATAATGTTACAGGCATTGATTGGTCCTGTTTCGGGTCTTCTCGATAAAGTCATTGAAGACAAAGATCAAAAGGCCGCACTGGCTCACGAGATCGCTACTATGTCTGAGCGACATGCGCAGGAGTTGGCTAAAGGCCAGTTGGAAATAAACAAAGCTGAAGCTGCTTCGGGCTCTGTATTTAAAGGTGGTTGGCGCCCCTTTATCGGGTGGGTTTGCGGAGTTGCGTTCGCCTATCACTTTGTCCTCCAACCATTAATTGTGTTCGCTGTCACTGCTGCTGGTGCAGAAATCCCGGAACTTCCTGAGTTTGACATGAGCTCGTTGATGACTGTGATGATGGGCATGCTAGGCCTAGGCGGCTTACGTAGCTTTGAGAAGTCTAAAGGAATTTCTAAATGATAGTTACTGAAAGACAACTTGAACAATTACTACATGGAAACCCAGACTGGAAAGAGTGGCTTGAGCCAGTGCAGAAAATGCTTCCTAAGTACGGCATCGACTCTGCTAATCGCCTAGCGATGTTCTTTGCTCAGTGTGGTCACGAAAGCCTAAACTTTAAAGTTCTCGAGGAGAACCTTAACTACAGTGCGAAAGCTCTCAATGCTGTGTTCCCTAAGTATTTCAGACGTGCCGGAAGAGACGCGGAGGAGTACCACAGGCAACCTGAAAAGATCGCAAACGTTGTCTACGCCAACCGTATGGGGAATGGCGATACTGACTCCGGTGATGGCTGGAAGCATAGAGGGTTTGGAGTTATCCAACTGACCGGTAAGAATAACCAAAGTGCGTTTGCAAAAAGTGTCCATAAGACCCTAGAGGAAACACTTGAGTACCTACAAACAAAAATGGGTGCACTTGAAAGTGCATGCTGGTTTTGGAGGCAAAATAGTGTTAACGTGTATGCAAACCAACAAGATATTCGCGGTGCAACCAAACGAATAAATGGTGGTTATATTGGTCTTGAAGATCGCAAGCATCACTACGAGCGTGCTCTAAAGATACTTGGCGGGACGTACACTCCACAGCCTGCGCCGGTTCTACTCAAAGTCGGCTCCCGTGGCGAAGAAGTGAAAAAAGTCCAACAAGCGCTAGGGCAAGATGCAGATGGGATTTTCGGCAAAATGACTGAAGCTGCCGTGATTGAGTGGCAGAGTAACCATAATTTGACGCCTGACGGCATTGTCGGTCCTAAGACCTACGCAGCCATGGTCGGGTAATTTGTTTAGGAGTTAGCACATGCCAGTTGTTGCCCTTAAATCGTTTGGCGGAATTGCCCCAAAAATCCCTGCCCGATACCTTAAAGATAATCAGGCGCAGACGGCGCTTAACTGCCCTGTTTTTGCTGGCAGCATTCAGCCTATACAGGCGATGGGAGACCCGCTTCTCACGTTTGAGAAATCCGGTGAAATAAAAAGCATCTATAGGTTTGGTCAGGATAACATATCTGACACCGAGCACTGGTTCCACTGGACAGATGAAGTAGATGTTTGTCGTAGCCAAATTGCTGGAGATACTTCTGAGTGGACTTTCTTTACCGGCGATGGCGGGCCAAAGGCCACTAACTCTGAAATTGCACTTGACGGAAATAACTACCCATCAAACTCTCGACCGTTAGGTTTAGCTAAACCCACTACGGAAGCTACTGCTACAGTTCAAGGGACTGAAGACGATACTGAAACGCAGGAAACTAGGGTTTACGCGTACACGTTTGTGAACAAAGAAGCTGGGCGTGAGATTGAATCTGCTCCGTCAGGCGCGTCTAACAATGTAGATGTCAGGACCTCACAAACTGTTAAGTTAACTAACCTAGAGACAACGCCCGGAGCGGGTTATCTTGCTACACATAAACGTATCTACCGAGCAACGGCAGGTGTGTTTTTGCTAGTCGACGAGATTGATATAGCTAACACAGAATATACGGATAGTGTTTCACCGGATGATCTGGCCGAAGAGCTACCTTCGTTCTACTGGTCTACACCACCAGCGGCGCTCGAAGGTTTGATTAACTTGCCTAACGGTATGATGGCGGGGTTTGTGGGCAGAGACTTGTACTTCTGCGAACCTTACCGTCCTCACGCGTGGCCGGAGAATTACATACAAACCCTTGATTATCCCATTGTTGGGTTAGGGCGTATGGATACCACACTGGCTGTTTTGACTACTGGTAATCCTTATTTTGTACAGGGTTCTCACCCCAGTAATATGGCAGTTGTTAAGTCGGACTTAGAGCAGGCATGCGTTTCGAAAGAAAGTATTGTCAGTACGGGCGGAGGAGTTCTATACGCTGCGCCGGACGGGCTTATGCTCTTGTCCCCCGGCGGTTCACGGATTATTACACAAGATTACTTTAACTTCCGTATCTGGCAGGAGTATTTTAAACCAGACTCCATACACTCTTACCAGCAGGATAATCAGTACATAGCGTTTTATGACAACGGTACAACGAAGGGTGGATTCATCTTCGATATCCCCAGTCGCCAGTTCATATTGCATGACATGTACGTTACTGCGGGGTTCCAAGACCTGCAACGAGACAAACTATTTTTATGTACCGAAGATAGAAAGCTAGTCGTTTGGCAAGGTGGAGCCGTGAAAGATTATATCTGGCGGTCCAAGAGGTTTACTATGCCGCAAGAAATCAGCTTTGCCTGTGGGCAGTTAGAAGCTGAGGCTTACCCAATGACAGTTAAGTTTTATGCGGACGGGACACTGATACATACCCAGTCCGTAGCTTCCAGAAACCCGTTCAGACTGCCGGTAAAGAGAGGGCGCGATTGGGAGGTTCAAGTCGAAGGCAATAAAGAAGTTTTCTCTATAGCGATGTCTACATCAATGTCGGAGCTTGCTAATGCCTAGTTTACCCACAGTTTCGAGTAATATCCCAAATGATTTGCGTCAGTTTGTAGACCGTGTTCGCGAGAACATCGACGGCCGTGGACTGGATGAGATTATTACAGCACGTAAATTAGTTGCCGCTGGCCTAGCAGAATACGCGGGTGGCAACCTCGGCTCAGCAACAGGTAATCAAATTTTTGCTACACCCCCGCCACCGACTAACCTCGACGCGAGTGGGGCTATCGCCAACATAATCGTTACATGGGATAAAGCGCCCTACCAAGGGCACGCTTACACAGAAATTTGGGCGGCTGAACAAACGCAAGAACAGAAAGATGCAGACCCTGAGCAGTACCCCGACTTAGGTGAAGCGAGCCTTGTTGGTATGGCTCCCGGACAGGTTTGGGTACATAACATTGGCGCTGGTGGCTCCCGATGGTATTGGGCACGGTTCGTTAACGTTGAAGGTGTTGCTGGAGCTTTTAACGCTGTTGATGGCATCCGTGGCGACACGGGCCAAGACCCTGAGTACCTAATCGGTCTTTTGGCGGGCCAGATAACAGAGTCAGAACTAAACGCCGCTTTGAGTAGCCGCATTGATTTAATTGATGGCGGGGAAAATGTTGCTGGGTCAGTAGCAGCTAGGATTGCTACAATACAAGGGCAGGTCAATGAATTGCTCAACCTTCCCACGTGGGACAGTAGTACGGCTTACGCAATAGATGACCAAGTTGTTTATGAAGGCTTTTTGTATGTTGCCCTCGCTGCTTCAACGAATGTCACCCCGGGGACGGATGATACTAAGTGGGAAAAGATTGGCGAGTACGCTACCCTAGGTGACGCTGTTGCCGCGCATACTAACCAGATTGATACATTGCAGGATGACGTATCTAGTCGTGCCACAGAAATTACTACCTTAGCTTCTCAACTGCGAGGAGACTACGTAGGGAGCGACCCGTCACTGCTAACGCAAGGTCTTCTTTATCAGGAGCGTGAGGCCCGTACAACGGCAACCACTGCACTGGCATCTCAAATCGACACCTTTACGGCTTTTGCAAATACAAAATCTCGGGTGTTCTACCAAGCAGACGCGCCCACTCCAAGTGAAGACGCACCTCTTAGTCCCGGCGACCTGTGGATAGACACGGATGTGACGCTTGCAGATGACTATATTGAGGGGGACTACTCAATCAGTTCAATGCGAATGTACCGCTATGATGGCTCTAACTGGGTTGAGGCTATGGACTTCGGTTTCGCCGACTGGTTTACAGCTATTCGCACTGAAAAAACTTCGCGTGTTACTGAAGACGAAGCGTTATCAACTCGTATTGATACGTTGGTGTCGAGCACCAATAGTAGTTTAGCTACGATTAATAGTACGCTTTCCACGCATACTTCTGATATTTCTTCAACTGCTTCTGATGTAACTAACTTAACTTCCACTGTGGGAAGTAATAAAACAGCCCTAGAAGCTGCTTTGCAGGTGGAGAGAGAAACTCGATCAACTCAAGACGCTGCCTTGTCTAGCCAGATCACCACCGCGCAAGCCACTTTGGGGGATGACATTACTGCGGCAGTAAGTACTGAGACGTCTGCTCGGGTAGCTGCTGATGGCGAGATTAAGGCAAAAAATACGGTGAAGATAGATGCCGCTGGGCATGTGTCAGGGTACGGTTTGATCTCTACCGGCAACACGGCAAACCCAACGTCTGAGTTTGGCATTAAAGCCGACTCGTTCTTTATAGCACCCCCGGCCTCTCACAGTGCTTCTGCGCCAACGACGAACCTGTACAAGGGGAGAGTCTGGGTAGACACGAGTGGCGAGACAGATGTTACCAAATACTACACCGGCTCCTCTTGGAGTACGGACCCTCAAAACCTTCCTTTCGTTGTACGCTCTTCACCCACGACGATCAATGGAGTGTTAGCACCTCCGGGAGTTTACATAACAGATGCGTTCATCGCTGACGGTACGATTAACAACGCCAAGATAGGGCAGTTAGCTGTCGACGACGCAAAGATTGCTTCCATGGACGCAGCCAAAATCACCGCTGGGTTTCTTGATGCTGCAAGAATTGCGGCTGGCTCTATAGACGCTTCAAAGATAGATACACGTGGGCTTTCAATTAAAGATAACAATGGAAACATTGTTCTCCAAGCCGGGACACCACTTAACGTAAGTAACGTAGAAGGGTTGGGTACACTAGCAACGTATAATTCCATAACTCTTGCTAACGTTAGCGACGCGGGTGATCTAGCATCAAAGGATGAAGTAACGCACGAAGACTTGGAAAGCGGGCTCGCTGGGTTGCTTGATGGTAAAATTATGTCTTGGTTCCAGACATCAAACCCCGCCTTGGCTTGGACTACTAACGCCACGCGTAGTTTACATATCGGCGACATGTGGTGGAAAGTACAGGACGCCAAGTTATTCCGGTATGCGTACGAGAGCGGGAGTTACAAGTGGAAAGAGCTTACAAACCAACAAGCGATTGACGCTTACTCAGCGGCTTCTCAAGCGCAAGATACCGCCGATGGGAAGAGACGGGTGTTTGTCTCTCAACCTACAACTCCGTACGACGTTGGGGATTTATGGGACCGAGGTGCAGTCACAGGACTGTATAGATGTAAAACTGGTAAAGCCTCAGGTGCTTTCAGCTCTAATCACTGGCAGAAGGTTGCTGACACTACGGCGGAAAACGAAGCGAAGACTATCGCGAACCAATCCGAGTTTGCTACTCTCGATAAGATCACCAAAGACAATATCAGTACATTCATTTCGAACGGTGCGATTACAAACGCATATATTGGCAATGTTATTCAGTCAGCCAGTTTCAGTACTACCGATGGATGGAAAATAGATAAAAACGGCGCGATGACTATGAACAACGCGACTTTCCGAGGCACGCTAGATATTACGGGCAGTAGCAACACCAACCGGCTTAACATGACTAGCACCAAGATTGAAGTGATTGACTCAAATAACCAAGTTCGGGTCCGGATTGGGAAGCTATAATGGCGCAGGGCATCAAAGTTTGGGACAAAGACGGGAACGTCACGTTTTCCACGGAGGATGTTACGTGGAACTACTTAGCCACTTACACTGTGGAAGGGAGTACGGCCAAGTTAGAGAAAACCCTTTCGTCTTTGTGTAGTGAGTTTCTAGTAGTGACCCAGATGATCGACCAGTTGACGGGAGATGACGAGGCGTATTGCCACACCGCCTCTATCGTAAGTAGGAAAATTACCATGAAAAGACAGTCCGGGGCCTCGGCGG
>Ga0213865_10000574_pt1 | contig 24905 bp, 27 predicted proteins | sample PICome_6_FD_160100 | JGI IMG/M metagenome (GOLD analysis project Ga0213865, IMG submission 160100) | Coastal seawater microbial communities near Pivers Island, North Carolina, United States - PICO282 | ecosystem: Environmental > Aquatic > Marine > Coastal | place: USA: North Carolina...
GCCTGCACGAACTGACGCCATTTTATTTATTGAGCGCTCTTTATCAAGCCCTAGAGCAGCGCACGGGTCTTGATCCGTCGCGTATCGATGATGTTATCTTGGGTTGTGCAACACAGGTGGGTGAGCAGGCCGCCAACATTGCGAAAACCTCGGCGCTCTACCACGGTTGGCCCTCGCAGGTGCCTGGCATTACACTCAATCGCTACTGTTCATCGGGTGTTGATGCGATTAATTTTGCCGCGATGAAAGTCATGGCGGGTATGAGTCATTGGGTCGTTGCTGGCGGCGTTGAGATGATGTCGCGAGTGGGTATGCTGTCTGATCAGCCGGTAGCTTTTACTGATAAAGACTTGGCTAAAACGTTAGGGATGTACATGATGGGCAATGGTGCCGACTTTGTGGCCACCGCCCAACAAGTTTCTCGCCAGCAAGCTGATGCGGTAGCGCTAATGAGCCAGCAGCGAGCAGCCTACGCGCGCAAGCATGGTTTTTTCAAATCAATTATTGCCATCGATAATCCAGTCACCGGCCAGCGAGTCGAACACGACGAAATCATCCGTGACAATACCACCTCAGAATCACTGGCGGCGATGTTGCCAAGCTTTACTCAAGCACCCTGGGCGGATGAAGCGCAATTAGCTGAGTTAAATGGTTATGATGCCATTACACACATTCATACGGCCGGCAATTCACCGGCTATGGCCGACGGTGCGTCGGCGTTGTTAATTGGCTCGCTCGAAGCAGGTAAGCTGTTAAATATTAAGCCGCGTGCGCGCATTCGCGCAATGATCAATGTGAATGATGATAATCGTGCAGTGGTAGCTGGCTGCGTGGCCGCCACTAAGGCACTGCTAAGGCAAGAAGATTTGAATGTTGAGCAAGTGGATTTGTTTGAAATACACGAGGCGTTTGCCGCGGTTATGGTGCAGTGCCAGCGTGATTTAAATATTCCTTATACAAAGCTGAATGTGAACGGAGGGTGCATTGCGTTGGGCCACCCGCTGGGAGCAACCGGTGGCATCATGACGGGCACTTTGCTGGATGAGCTGGAACGACGCCAACTTAAAACAGGTATAGTCGCCACCAGTGGTGCGGCAGGTGCAGGCACAGCGCTTCTTATTGAGCGCTTGTCATAACAAGCTGGCGTCAGCTTCGCTACCTAGCTCCATCAACGCTTCATTAAGCTCAAACTATTGCGGTTAACTCATTATGAAAATAGCTATTGTTATTGGTGCAACCGGTTTGACCGGGAAATTCTTGACGCGTTTTCTTCTGGCGAGTGATACCTATGAAAAAGTGGTGGTGTTTACGCGCCGAGCCTTTCCACAGAGCCACCCTAAATTGATTAACCATGTGGTTGATTTTGATTGCATTGCTGAATGGTCTCATCTCATTCAGGGTGATGATTTATTTTCTTCCATGGGTACAACGATTAAGCAAGCCGGCAGCAGAGCGGCATTTTATCAAGTGGATTATACCTACCAAGCAAATGTTATAGAGGCAGCGGCCGTTAATGGTGTGACTCGACTGTTTTTAGTTTCGTCACCGAGTGCGAGCGCTAAGTCCCCCATTTTTTACAATAGAGTTAAAGGGCAGTTAGATCAATTTGCGCAGCAGCAAAGCTTTGCCACATTGGTACTTTTCAAGCCCTCTATTATTTTTGGTGAGCGTGAGGACCATCGGACCGCTGAGGCGGTGGGTAAAAAGGTCTTGCAGGCGGCGACACGATGGATTCCCGGTGCAAAAAGGTTTAGGCCTATCTCAGGAAAAACGTTAGCTCAGGCGATTGTGGCGTGCGCAGAGCTTGGCAGGGTTGATGGCGTGTATAGCCACGAGCTCGACGAAATATTCGCTTTACTAGACTTATAACGCCTCAAACAGCGGCAAATGAAAGCCGCTAGTCTTTTATTTGTCCTGTCGCTTTGACTTGTCATGGGTTTTATACCAGAATTGGGTATAAATTGGTATTTTTGAGGTGGGGTATGGCTAAAAATACAAGTATTACTCTTGGCGAGCACTTTGAGGGGTTTATTGCTAGCCAAGTAAATACAGGCAGATATGGCTCTGTGAGTGAAGTGGTGCGTGCGGGTTTGCGTAAATTGGAAGATGAAGAGCGAAAGCTTGAAACGTTGCGAGCTTTGATAGAAGAGGGTCGTGCAAGCGGTACAGCCGAATATAGCTATGATAGTTTGATGCAAGAGCTCGATGACGAGCTTGGTAAATGAATGCATTTTCAGTATCTAGAGCTGCAAGGTCAGATTTGAAAAATATTGCCGCTTACACACAAAAAGTGTGGGGTGCAGAGCAACGAAGAACCTACTTGAAAGGCTTGGATCTGGCATTGCATTTTTTGGCAGAGAACTCCTTATCTGGTGTGGCTTGTAATTATATTGTTGAAGGGCTAAGAAAACATCGTTTTGAAAGCCATACAATATTTTATGAAAAATCTAATAACGATTTAGTTATTGTTCGTATTCTTCACAAAAGTATGGATATTGAGCGTAACTTTCAAGACCCATAACGCCTTGCTCAAGCGCACACAGGAATTTTAGGTGTCAGAGCCCTAATCCATAGCAGCGTGGCTCACAAGTACATCTTAAGTTGGTCGGCGTTTCGAGTTGAAGAGAAAAAACTTTAAATAAGCGAATAGGCTTGGCAAGGAAACAGCGCCTGCGACAGGTGAACTGGCAATTAGGGCTCTGACCCCTAAGATTGCCCCCTAAGATTTGTCTGATCGGCACGTCTTGTTACAACTTGTTTTAATTGTGGCATATTGCTACAATTGGGGCAATATGCAGCAGTAGTATTAGTAGAGGGCAATAACATGGCAACAACAAGCGTACGATTAGACCAAGACCTTATTGATAAAGCTACAATTATGGCAAAAGCCTTAAACCGTACACCACCCAAGCAAATTGAGCACTGGGCTAAAATTGGTGAAATCATGGAGGATAACCCTGACTTACCGTACGAATTTGTGAAGCAAGCGATAATTGCCGAAGCCGAGAGAGAGGCGGGAAAACTGGAGAGCTACGACTTTGGCTAAGGCAAAGAGCGTTTTACAGACGCCTACTTTTAAAAAGGCGGTTAAGAAACTTAAGCCGAACCAGAAAAAAGAACTGGATGCTGCTGTTAAAGCATTAATGGCAAAACCAGCTCTTGGCGAACAGAAGAAAGGTGATCTGGCATTTTTGCGTGTATACAAATTTAACATGAACAAGCAGTTGACACTATTGGGATATAGTTTTGATGATGGAACTCTAATTCTTGAGTTAATGGCTCTTGGCTCCCACGAAAATTTTTATCGCGATATCAAGCGACGCACATAGCGTTGTAACGCCACGCTAATGGGCAAAAAATTGTTGGCTAAAATAAGCGACGCAGGAGCAAAAGCCAACTGTTTTTGTCCTGTTGAGCGCCTTGTTATGTTTGTATTAACTCAATATTTGCCACTTTGTATCGGACAAATTTGTCTTCAAACAACTCATGCCCTTTTTCATAAAATCCTACAGGCATTTTGCTATTAAGTTTAGCTTTACGAAGTAAATCATCTTCAGATTTAGTTATAGTTGCAAAAATTAAGTACTTATCAATACAGTTTGCGATTTTTTCTAAAGAAGTTTGATTGTTATCAGCTAGCTCTTTTAATTTTGACACTATTACTTTTAACGGAACTACGTGCTCTTTAACTACCAGCTTTCTATTTGTTTCTTTTTGAGCATTAACCGAAACGAGCCCTTTCCACATTAGCTTTTCTCAGTTGGCTTTACCGTTAGAGTTTACAAAGTTATTTTTGTAACAATAATATTGATCAACAAAGTGTCTCATGTGCTGAGTTCTATCATTTTCCAGCTCTATTTGGATGTGTTTAAGCTCAACTTCAGCATTTTTCGAATTCATATACACCTAATTATGGATACAAACATAACGTTAGAGTTGTGGGGGCGGATAAAGCGCGCAGCGCTTTAGACGGTCCCACACGAACGACTTGTTATGTTTTATAGCCATTTATACATTACCAATGCATCAACATAGCCTTTTGATGGATGGTTAAAGGCTTTTGGTAAATTGCCAACAGTTTCAAAACCTAGTTTTGCCCACAACCTTACGGCGCCTTCGTTACTTGAAGCCACGAAATTGAATTGCATTGCTTTATACCCAAGCTCTGTAGCTATTCTCTGGGAATGCTCACACATTGTGGTAGCTAGCCCTCTGCCTCTTGCTGCAGTGGAAACCATATAACCGCAATTGCAAACGTGATTTCCTGGCCCTGCCTGATTTGTCTTCAGATAATAAGTGCCTAGCGTTATCCCTTCTTCTTCGAAGACAAAAACCTTTCTTGGGGTTTCCAACCAAATTCTCTCTGCCTGTTCCTTGGTTGTTTCCGGGTCATAGGCATACGTTTCTCCAGCAGACACTATTTCACTGAAAATTGGCCAGATACTTTCCCAATCTTCTTTAGTCGCTTCTCTAATGTTCATAGCTCGATCTCTCTAGAAAAACATAACAGTTTATTCAACGACAGCTGCCGCTTTTTAAAGCTCGGCTATTGCGACGTTAATTCATTAATTAAAAAAATAAAGTTACACTCTTTTCAACGACTTATCGAATCATGTCGCCTTTTTTTTAAACAATAATACGGTGCGTGTCGCTGTTTTTTTCTCACTGTCGCAAAAGTCGTTAAGTCAATTCAATTGCTTAATAGAGCTGTCGTTGAAAAACGGCAAAAGAAAATTAGGGCTCTGACCCCTAAGATAGAAGATAGACCCCTAAGATAAAGATATAAGATAGATCCAGATTAGTGATGCGGCTCAACGTCTAGTTGCTTGCCTGAAGCCAGCTTGCCTTGTTTTGCTTTGGGGCAGTGTTCATCGCGAAATGCGCGCAATAACTCATACGCATTACTGGATTCATTTTTAAGCGTAGAGCTGTTAAAGCCAGGCTCTAAAAAGCGCGAGATGCCGGCTAAGTTTTGGGTGCCTTCATTTAAATCACCAAAGGCCATGCGCCAGTCCGGGAAATGACGGCTGGGCGTTTCTTCCATTCTCAGGGTCACTATATCGGTGTGGCGAGTGTCCTGTTTAATTCGGCCATAGACGTCCATTACCGTTGCTTCCTTGCCTTCTAATAGCTGCATGAAACACCCGTCAGCGTACAGTAGTAGCCCTGTGAGTAGCCGTTGGGTATTACGCTGCCGGGCTTTGCTGAGTAGCTCGGTCAGCTCAACTTGTGAAAATGGTTGAGTTGCTTTGCTTATGTATATGACATGGAACATTGGCGACCCCTCCTGCAAAGTGCCTACACGACGCTTGGAAAGAATTTGCTCAAACTAGTAATGATGGTCCACTCTGTGGGTAAATTATGCGCTTAATAACGGCATGTATCCAGATTTTTTATGATGACTCGTTAGGCAGGATTGATTCAAAAATCCGTGTGGATTTTTTCACCCCGGTGGGGCGTGCTATGCACGTCTAAAATGCTAGCGCATTTTGTCGAACCGCAGTTTGGTCAAAAACTGACGAGCAAAAGATATTGACTAGAACTCACTTGCTGTGAGCTCTAGTCAATATGGCCCGCCCGACAGGATTCGAACCTGTGACCTGCCCCTTAGGAGGGGGCCGCGCTATCCAGCTGTGCCACGGGCGGAACATGCAAGCATTCTAATGGATTATGGACTGATTCCAAGTGCAGTTGTTTACTCTATGACGCGTTCGCGGCTACCTTCAAATACTATATAAGGTAGAATATTTGCTCGTCAATTGATGACCAAACTCGCTGGATCAGCTCCCCTATGCAAGACACCCGCCCATTATTGCTTCTTGATACTGATTTCCCGCCCATTACACGGCGAGGTATTCATACCTTGCAGATCAATTTGGGTTATTTATGCAATATGACCTGCGTGCACTGTCATGTGAACGCGGGGCCTACGCGTAAAGAAGAAATGGACAGTGAAACGGCCGATAGGGTGATTGAGGTTTTACAGCACCGCAACATACAAACACTGGATTTGACCGGTGGGGCGCCGGAGATGAACGCGCATTTTAAACGCATCGTTATTGCCGCAAGGGCACTAGGTGTTGAGGTGATCGACCGGTGTAATTTAACGATCTTATTAGAGCCTGGTTATGAAGATTTAGCCGAGTTTCTTGCCGAGCATAGCGTGACCGTTACCGCTTCGCTGCCGTGCTATGTTGAAGAGAATGTGGAAAAGCAGCGTGGCAAAGGGGTTTATGAGCTCAGTGTTGAGGCATTGCAGCGGTTGAATGCGTTGGGCTATGGGCAGCGCGAGGACTTGGCGCTGCATTTAGTTTACAACCCCATTGGCCCGCAGTTACCGCCATCGCAACAAAGCTTACAGCAGGATTACAAACAACAATTAGGCGAAAAACATGGCGTGGTGTTTAACGAGTTGCTGACTATCACCAACATGCCTATTAGTCGTTTCGGCGCTACCTTGCTCGCACACAACCAGTACGATGATTACTTGGCACTGTTAAAAAACAATTACGCACAAGAAAACTTAGCGACCGTCATGTGCCGCGATTTAGTGAGTGTCGATTGGCAAGGTTACCTTTACGATTGCGACTTTAATCAAATGTTAGAAATGCCATTGCTTTCAAAGGTGACAGGTTATGATGAGCGTAAAAGAGCGCATTTGCGCGATCTTTTACACACCGATTACGCCGGCGCAGAAATTCGCATTGCTGATCATTGTTATGGTTGCACGGCTGGGCAAGGTAGCAGTTGTAGCGGCGCCTTAGTGGCCGATTAGCTCTTGTTAAGCGTTAGCCAGTTATTTTTTTGCATTGAGTGGGTCTAATTTTTGTCGCAGCCTGTCGCTTCTATCATCATTCCAATATACAACGAGGCGGCCAGCTTGCCGGCTACGCTGGCTGCGCTGCAAAGCTATCGGCAGCGTGGTTGTGAAGTGATTGTGGTTGATGGGGGCAGTCGTGATAACAGCTGCGCAATAGCAGCTAGCCAGGTTGATTGCGTATTGCATTCGGGCAAAGGCCGAGCGGTCCAGATGAATGCGGGGGCGCGAAAGGCCAGTGGAAAATTATTGGTTTTTTTACATGCCGATACCTTGCTGCCTCAAGCTGAGGTTGTGATAAACCAGTGGCTGCAAGCTGATGTTCGCTGGGGTTTTTTTACTTTGGCTTTGTCGGGTCGCTCGCTTGCTTTTCGTATTGTTGAGCGCAGCATTAATTGGCGTTCAGCCGCCACTCATGTGGCCACGGGCGATCAAGCATTGTTTTTTAATCGAGCTTTTTTTTTTGAGCGAGGTGGCTTTGCCGCAATGCCGCTCATGGAGGATGTAGAGTTAACAGGACATAGCCGACGTTTTGCCAAGCCTCTGATTATCAGCGGCGTGTCGGTGGTCACTTCGAGTCGTCGCTGGGAGCAGCGCGGCACATTGGCCACTATATTGCTCATGTGGCGTTTACGTGCGCTTTATTGGTTGGGCGTCGATGCGAGAGAATTAGTGAGGCGGTATGAGTAGGTTGGCGTTTTGCGTCTTTATAAACGACCCCATTAATTTTTTAAGTCAAAAGAATTAGGTACCGTGAAATCATTTGAATATCCCAATGCGCTAATTGTGCAGTTTGCCAAAGCGCCTGTGCCCGGTAAAGTTAAAACGCGTCTCATTCCTTCGTTGGGCGTTAATGGTGCCTGTGAATTACATCGAAAAATGACATCGCATGTCTTCACTAGCTTACTGGCGGGGCATTTAGCGCCCATTGAATTGCATACCAATATGCCTGAGCATCCATTTATGCAGCAATTGGGCGTCAGTGGCAGCGTTGAGGTCTGTGAGCAAATAGAGGGCGATTTGGGTGCAAAAATGGCAGCGGTTTTTGACAAGGCCTTACAGAGGCCCAGTACGCATGCGGTAGTTTTAGTAGGCTCAGACTGCCCGAGTATTGATGCTGAGTATTTACGCGATGCACTCAAATCGTTAGAGCAGGGCAATGATTTGGTGATAGGGCCGGCAAGTGATGGCGGCTATGTACTTATTGGTATGCGTAAGTGTACTAAGCTTATTTTTGATGATGTGGCTTGGGGTGGTAGCGGCGTATTGAAAAGCACATTAAAAAAAGCGCAGCAAGCCAGCTTAAAAACGGTATTGCTGAGCGAGCGCCACGATATTGATCGGGCCGAAGACCTACCCTTGCTCGCTCCTTGCGGTATCACCGAACCCCATTGGCACTGATGTGTTCAAGCGCTAGTAATAGTCGGGTTATCAGCAAAAACTTCGGCCTTTCCGGTGGCGCCATAGGTTTGCCCAGAGGCAGTTTGACCTCGCAGTAAATTTAAGAACTGATTGACGCCTTGGCGCATGTTGCCAATAATTTTTTCATTTATTTGTAACAGCTCGCTGCATTCGCGCAGCTGCTGCTCCACTTTATCCCACGTGCCAATCATGGCTAGACCTGAACTTTGCTCAAGGTGTTGCATGGCATCGCGCCAGCTTTTGGCATCGGTGGGCGATGCAGTGATAGGCGTTGGAATTAATCGAGCTAAGCCTGCGAGCCGCTTGGTATTGCGTTGTTCTAACTGTGCGGCAAGCGCTGATTTTTTATGCGTAATTTCTTCCAGCTGGCTATGATCGCGCTGTTCAAGTACTTGCCGTTCATTTTCAAGTAGGGCACGCATGGCGGTTAAATCAATAGCGTCTTCGCTGAGGGAGCGCAGTACATCGTGGGCAATGCGCGCCGAGTTTGCTTTCACTTGTGCGGGGTTTTGCTGCTGTGGGGGTGTTTGATTTTGCATTGGGTAACTCCAGTGATCAATCTGTGCTGATTAGCTTTTTACCAAGGCATACCAATAAGTTTATGCCGTTATGCCGGTTATAAGTGGGCCACATAGCCACCAAGATACTACCGAAAGGCACGCGCTTAGTGATAAAGCCGATGACTGGGTAGCTAAACAGGTAAGGTGAAAGTTTTACACAGGGAGTTTTACAAGCAGTTGATTGATCACTGCTGCTTCGTTAGTTAGAAGCTTTGATCGTCACGTAGAATAGCCGTAGCAATTTGTTCAGCATCAACTTGGTAACTTCCATCGGCAATTTGTTGGCGAATTTGCTCAACACGTGCCTCATTAACTTCAGGTAAGTTGCCTAGTGTTTCTTGCAAGCTACTTAGGCTTTGCGCCTGCGAGCTTAGCTTGACAGTGTCGGTGGTAGTGGGCGACGCAGTTTTAACCTGCTCAGAGCTATTGTTGCCGGCAGCTTTCTGATCGAGCACAGTCGAGTCGGCGCCGCCATTGCGCTTGCCCGGTTGTGCTGGATTGATGCTGTTAGTGTCAATAACCATGATGTCGTTGCTACTACCTAATACCTGTAATGGAATGAACGTTTAATGCCTTACTTTAAGTCGACCTATAGATAAACTTTATATCCTGTTGGCGACCTTGCTGCGATTACTTAAAAGCGATCAATGAATACTATCTGTAAACTGCTTGCCACTCGTTATCTGTTGCACTACCTGTTGCCTTGCCTGTGTCCTTACACCATCGCCACCTAATAATCTTGTGGCTAGCCGATAACCGTGCAGTTCGCGCGATCAATATTCTCGCTTCTTGCTAAAGTTATCGGCCATTATTCCCTAAACTTTAATGCGTTGCATAACCTATTGCCTTGTTTTTGTCTGAATCCTTGTAAGTCTTTGAAAATAAATAGTTAAAGTTTTTTACTCGGGTAGACCTACATGACCGCTTGAACCGTGCCTGGCGCGACGACCCTCACCTTGATTAAGCGATTGGAGCTTTTGTTTTTTACCGTAATCTGCTCATCACGTCGTCCATCAGCCATGGCTGTGCCGGCCATGCGCACACTAATGCCGCCCGTGGTCGCTACAATAACGACTTGGTCTCCCCGTTTAATCAGTTTGGGCGCCACTAACTGGCTCGCTTGCAGCGGGCGTCCCGATTCAATACTCCGCGTCAAAACCATGCCTATGGCTAGGTCTGGCGATTGTATATAGCGTCCGGTCAGCAGTTCAGTTGCGACTTCGCGTATGCCTATGTCATCGGCTAGCACAGTGCTGTTGCGATTTAAGGGGCGAAGCGCTACCACCACTGTCTTCCATATTTTGGCATCCAATGGCACAAACATGGCCCAGGGCTTGGTGCCGGCGCAGCGCGCCTTGACCAGCAACCGATTGGAGCGCGCGCTATTGTTTTGCATTTGAAACGATAGGGGCTCGTCACAGCGCACAAGCTTTAAGCGGGGGTCCATCTTGCCGGTGCTCAGTTCAAATCTATCACCCTCTTGTATATTAATTTTTAAATGCTCTTGTGCAAAAGCCAATGCTTGGGTCTGTAGCTCCGCGTTGGGCATTATTTTTGGTGCTGTTGCCACATGGCTTACTTGAGCCCAGCCTAGCTGAGCGTGCATCAGTAAAGCGGTGGTCAGGCATGCACTCACTATCTTAATGCAGGGCCCCCGACGCTTACGGCGCAGCATACATGCTGTCAAAAATTGGCTGTTTTTTTCCATACCTATCATTGAGCAATATTCATGCCTGCTCCTTGATTTGCTGCAAGCCCGCGATAGCCAAGCCTGGCACGCCAGTTCTATGCGGTATTCGCGAGCCAGCGGTCAGCTTCTTTAGCGGCGAGCTGAATTTCTGGTGCCGCTGTTTGCCGCCGGTGGGCATAGGCTTGCCGCTCAGGGTTTAAAAACAGCCTGTTAGTCGCGAATAAAAACAGTAAGCTGTTGTTTTATAACAAAAAAACCTATTTGGCATAAGCGTTGCTCTAGTACTTCTGCGCGGGCATGCAATGGGAGCGAATACTCCTTTTTAGATATTGCAAAGAGGCTCCGCACTTAATGACCAATGCCGGAACAGTGATCTCATGACAGCCATTAGTTTTGCCAACGCACTCGGAGTACACGAACAAGCGCTTAACCTTGGTGTTCGCCGAGCTGAAATTATCGCCAATAATCTGGCGAATGCGGACACCCCCGGGTTTAAAGCCAGAGACATCGATTTTAGACAGGTGCTAGCCGGAGCTAGTGGAAGTGGCTTGCAGATGAAGACCACTCACGGTCGCCATTTAAATCAAGATTTTCAGGCGTCAGGGGTGGGAGGCGATTTGAAATATCGCACCACCGACCAAGTGGGCATAGATGGCAACACGGTCGACCCGCAGCGTGAAAGTGCTGAATTTGCCAAAAATGCAATGGATTTCGCAGCGAGTTTCCGTCTGCTTAATGGGCGCTTTGCATCGCTAACCAAGGCGATAAAAGGCGAGTAATTTTTTAACCTATTTTTTTTATAAGTGATGAGTGCAAATTATGAGTATTGCTAACGTTTTTGATATTGCAGGCATGGGCATGTCGGCGCAGACGATTCGCATGAATACCGTTGCCAGCAACATCGCAAATTCCGAGACCGTTGCAGGTAGTGAGGAAGATGCTTACCGCGCACGTCATCCTGTTTTTGTTGCACAAAACGCTATGGAAAACCCTTTTGGTAACGAAGGTAAGACCGGATCTGGGTCGGCTTTTGGCGTGCTAGTTAGCGAAATTATGCAGAGCGAAGCGCCGGTTGAGCAGCGCTATCGACCTGACCACCCGCTAGCCAATGAGCAAGGCTATGTATTTATGTCCAACGTTAATCCGGTAGAAGAAATGGCCGATATGATTTCAGCTTCGCGATCTTTTCAAATGAACGCAGAGATGGCTAACACGGCAAAATCAATGATGCAGCGCTTGTTGAGTTTGGGGCTATAGGCCGCGTTGCAAAGTATTTAAATGAGGTAGCGGCGCGCAGGCTTGAAGCGTCGAGTAAACAACTGACATAGAACTGGTTAATCCTATGAGTAATCTAGATATTCAATCTAACCCGCTGTTACAAAGCTTGGCGGTTGAAAGCACAAAACCTTTGCAGGGCAGTGATGAGCTGGGGCAAGACGCCTTTTTACAATTAATGATTGCACAGCTTAAAAATCAAGATCCTTTAAGCCCGCAAGAAAACGGCGAATTTATTGCCCAGCTAGCACAGTTCAGTTCGGTAGAAGGCATCACCAACTTGAATAGCTCAATGGGTGATTTGGTTAACGAGTTTCGTTCTAGTCGCGCTTTAGAGGCTTCGGCTTTAGTGGGTCAGCTAGTTGAAATTAGTTCTAATACAGCACGCTTACCTGAAGATGGTGAGCTTAGCGGTACGGTCGAGCTGCCGGCGAGCACTGAACGTTTGCAAATAACGGTCGAGTCAATGTTGGGCGAAGTATTACGCGTTGAAGAGCTTGAAGCGCAGGCAGCGGGTGATGTGCAGTTTCGATGGGACGGACTTGATTCTAACAACGTTGCGCAAGCGCCTGGTACTTATCGTGTTCGCGCCAATGCAATTATTGGCGGTGAGAGTGTAGAGGTGCCGGTAAGACTTGCTGCCAATGTGAACAGTGTTTCAATTGGTACGGACAACAGCATGACTCTTAATGTGGATGGCGTTGGGCAAGTGCCTATCGACGATGTTCGACGATTCCTTTAATTTTTTTATTTTAAATCAATATTATTTAATCCTACGGGAGCTATACCATGAGTTTTAATACTGCCTTAACCGGATTGCGAACAGCTAACAAAGAATTAGAAGTGGCGGGTAACAATATTGCCAATGCAAGCACTGTGGGTTTTAAAGAGTCACGAGCCGAATTCTCTGACGTTTATGCCAGTGGTATTGTTGGCAGTGGGGCCGATGCCGTTGGTAGCGGTGTGCGCGTCTCCGATATCGCCCAACAGTTTTCTCAAGGCAATATTGGCTTTTCTGAAAACGCCTTAGACCTTGCGATTAACGGCGGCGGTTTTTTTGTTTTAAGCGATCAGGGTGTGCAGACTTTTTCACGCGCAGGTCAGTTTGGTGTTAACGATACAGGTTTTATCACCAATAACGCTGGTGGCAGGTTGCAAGGTTTCTCTGCCAATGACGCGGGCGACCTCTCTGGAGTGACCAGTGATTTGCGTTTAAATACTGTGAATATCGACCCACGCCAGACTTCAGAAGTGAACATCGGATTTAATCTTAATGCCGATTCATTGGTGTTAGCTGATCGCGGCAATAGCGTCTCCTCGGACGGTACGGAAATTGGTGTGGTGCAGGTGGGCAGCCAAAATGGATACACCGCAGGCACCATCGACATTGATGGCGTGACCGTCGCTATTCCCTTGGTAGCTAATCAGTCGGCGCAGCTCATTGCGGCTTCGTTGTCCGGTGTTGAAGGTGTTTCGGCAGTTGCGACTAATACGGCCAGCTTTACCTATGCTCCTGGCGGCGGCGGTGCAACGATTTCACCCGGTGAATTTCGTATTAACGGCAGAGATATTTCTGGTACTAGCGTGGTTGAAGTTGCGCAGAGCATTAATTCACAACTGGGTTTGTCCGCTAGTGTCGTTGGCTCAGACATCACGGTCACAGCCACCGATGGTGCAGATTTAGTTTTTGATGTTTCTAGCGGTGGCTCAGGTCTTGCGGTCACGACCTCAGGGCAGACCGTAACTCAGGGGGTTGGTGCACTAGCGGATCAGGCTTTAACGCAAGGGGGTGTTATTTCTGTCAATTTAGATGAGGGTGTCACTTTCGCTAATGGGTCAGGCAATATCTTCTCATCGGCTCCTGCCCTGTTTCCATTCGAAGAAAATACTTTTGACCCAACTAATCAGGCAACATATAACGACGCCACTTCGGTGACAGTATACGATTCGCTAGGCTCAGCCCACGTTTTAGAAATGTTTTTCGTTAAAGAGTCTACTAGCATCAATGCTGCCAACACATGGAGCATGTATGTGCAAATTGATGGGCAAAATGTTGGCGACCCCGATCCTTTGGCGGTTGACCCCACCGCTGCTACATTGGCACAGTTTGGGGTTCGTTTTAATGCCGATGGTTCTTTAGACACGATTAATACTGACCCAATTCTCATCTCAAATTGGTCGCCAGTAGATGCCTCGGGTGCACCTAATGGCTCGTTAGGGCCGCTTCCAGTTGCTAGCGGCGGTGCGGTGCCGGTAGAGGTACCTGCCACCAGCTCCAATATTGAAATTGATATCGGCGATGCTAGTCAATTCAGTGGCGTTTTCTCAGTCAACTCGTTAGACCAAACCGGCTTTTCTACTGGTCAGCTTTCGAGTCTTGATATTGATGAAACCGGAATCATTTTTGCGCGTTACAGCAATGGTGAGGCGCTGATACTGGGCCAGGTGGCGCTAGCAGACTTTGCTAACCAGCAGGGTTTAACACCGGTGGGTGATACTGCATGGGCGGAATCTTTTCTGTCGGGTCAGCCGGTTGTTGGAGCGCCACGTTCAGCAGCGCTGGGTGCTATTCAGTCTGGCGCATTAGAAGAATCAAACGTTGAGTTGGCAGAAGAGTTGGTGGCGCTGATTATCGCGCAGCGAAATTTCCAGGCTAATGCCAGAACCATTGAAACGGCTAATGAAGTTACGCAAACAATTATCAACCTTCGTTAATAATTAAGTTACTGAGCGATTGCTTAAGGCTAATTACCATGGATCGAGCACTCTACGTATCAATGACCGGGGCTAAGCACAATATGCTTGCTCAAGCCGCCCACTCGCATAATCTTGCGAATGCTGCAACGACAGGGTTTAAGTCTGATTTTGTTGATGCGTTGTCAATGCAGGTAGTCGGCGGTGATGGCTTGCGCACAAGAACATACGCTGTTGCTCAAACACCGGCCACTAACTTTGCACCGGGTTCACTGCAAGAAACAGGTCGTGATTTAGATGTGTCGGTACAAGGCGGCGGTTGGTTGGCGGTAATTGGTGAAGACGGCCGCGAGGCTTATACGCGAGCAGGTAAATTGTCGACTGATGCATTTGGTGTGTTGCGCAATGAGCGCGGTGACCAGGTGCTCGGCAATCAAGGCCCTATTGTTATCCCTGAAGCTGAAAAAATTGAAATTGGTACCGACGGCACAATATCTGTTCGCGCACTCGGTCAAGGCCCTGAAACATTGGTTGAAGTCGATCGGCTGAAATTAGTCCTGCCAGAGCCTGGTGAGCTTGTTAAAGATGCAAACGGCCTGTTTTTTTCCAAAAATGGCCCACTAGAACCTAACGCTACACTCAGCGTGCGCAAAGGTTTTGTAGAAAACAGTAACGTTAATCCAGTTGAAGAGCTTACTAGCGTCGTGGCGCTTGCCAGGCAATTTGAAATGCAAGTTAAATTGATGCAAACGGTCAGTGAAATGGCCGAGTCGTCTACTCGTTTGTTACAGGTTCAGGTTTAACTGAATTTTTGTATCAGTGATTGATCGTAAAAATAGAAGGCGCTAGCGAATACTAAGACGCTGCAACTAAAGAGAGAAGAATTATGCATGCTGCACTTTGGGTAAGTAAGACGGGCTTAACCGCTCAAGACAAACAGCTAACAACCATTTCGAATAACCTCGCGAACGCCTCGACCGCAGGCTTCAAGCGCGATCGTGTTGTGTTTGAAGACTTGTTGTATCAAGTGCAGCGCCAACCGGGTGGGCAGTCGTCGCAAAATACTCAGCTCCCTACAGGTTTGCAGCTTGGTACGGGTGTTAGGGTAGTGAGTACGCAAAAAGAATTTAGCACTGGCACATTGCAGGTTACTGATCAGCCGCTTGATATGGCTATTGATGGCCGCGGTTTTTATGAGATTTTAATGCCTGATGGCAGTACCGCTTATACGCGTAACGGTGAGTTTTCACTGAGTGCGGATGGAGAAATTGTTAATAGCGATGGCTTTCAACTTCAGCCAGCGATTGCAATACCTAATAGCACTTTGTCGGTTACGGTTGCCCGTGATGGCACGGTCTCTGCGTTAGTGGCAGGTAACTCTGCTCCAACGCAGGTAGGTTCAATTCAGTTAAGCGATTTTTTAAATCCCAGTGGTTTGCAAGCGGTAGGTTCAAACTTATACCTCGAAACGGCCTCTAGTGGTGCTGCCCAGCAGGGTACGCCTGCCACCAACGGTTTTGGTTCAATTGAGCAAGGTATGGTAGAAAACTCTAACGTCAATATCGTAGAAGAGTTGGTCAATATGATAACCACTCAGCGAACGTATGAGATGAACTCAAAAGTGATTCAGACCGCCGATCAGATGCTGCAGTTCGTTTCGCAAAATATATAAGGTGCATAGTCGCGGGCAATTTTTAACGAGTAGGGTGATGAGCGTGAGCAAGCCAATCAGTGATAGACAAAACGAGCAGTTAGTTAGATCGCCAAGGTTTTTGTTGGCGCTATGGCTGATGGCTTTAGCGCTGCAGGGTTGCGCTAGCTATCCGTTAGCCGACGTTGAGCCAGGTGACCCAGAGTATGCGCCAGTATTAGTGCCGAGTGAAATGCCACGCGCAATTAGTGCGGGTAGTTTATATCAAACGGTTGCGGGCATGTCGCTGTATGAAGATCGGCGCGCTTACCGGTCGGGTGACATTATTACGGTGATACTTAATGAGCGCACTATATCGAGTAAATCAACCGAGACATCCGTAGGTAAAAGTGCTGATTTATCAATGACTGAAGGGACGCTTCTTGGCAGAGCAGTGGATCTGAAAGGCAATTCGTTACTTGCTGATTTAGCGCAAGATCGTACGTTTGATGGTAATGGCGAGACCGATCAGGAAAATAGTTTGAGTGGCAGCATTGCAGCAACGGTTGCTGATGTATTGCCTAACGGTTTATTGGTGATACGCGGTGAAAAATGGATGACGCTAACCACTGGCGAAGAATTCATTCGCTTGCGCGGGCTCATTCGTCCTGAGGATATTTCATCCAACAATACTATTCCTTCTACCAAAATAGCCGATGCGCGCATTTCTTATAGTGGCACTGGCGAGCTGGCTGATGCTAGTCGCCAAGGTTGGGGTTCACGCTTCTTTAACTCTCGATACTGGCCTTTTTAATGATTACTCAAGCGAATCTTATGATGAACTCTTTGCTCAAAAAAATGGTCTTGCTGGCGGTGTTGTTGCAGTCAGGCGCCGCTGCAGCTGATCGTTTGAAAGACATTGCCTCGCTGGCTGGTGTGCGCAGTAATGCCTTGCTCGGTTATGGTTTGGTGGTGGGGCTTGATGGCTCGGGTGACCAAACTTCGCAGACACCATTCACCACGCAGTCATTTACCAATATGCTCAAGCAATTTGGTGTGAGCTTGCCCGACGGCTTGCGTTATCAGCTTAAAAACGTAGCGGCCGTGGCAGTGCATGCCGAATTACCGGCCTTTGCAAAGCCTGGGCAAAATATTGATGTGACGGTTTCATCAATCGGCAACGCTAAAAGTTTGCGCGGTGGTAGCCTACTGTTAACCTCATTAAAAGGTGCCGATGGCCAAGTCTATGCTTTGTCGCAAGGTAACTTGGTTGTAGGTGGCTTTGGGGCTGAGGGTTCGGATGGCTCTAGTATCACAGTAAACGTTCCTAGCGTAGGCCGCATTCCCAACGGCGCCACGGTAGAGCGGTTAGTAGAAACAGGCTTTGAAACTTCTGCCAATATCATTTTCAACCTACACCGCTCCGACTTTACAACAGCCAAGCGAGTTGCCGATAGTATTAACACAACGTTTGGTCCCGGAGTGGCACAAGCGCTTGATGCCGCCTCAATTATTGTTACTGCGCCTAAAACGGCCAGTGACCGCGTCACTTACGTGTCGGTTTTAGAAAACCTTGATATCGAGCAAGGCCGTGAGTCGGCCAAAGTGATTATCAATTCTCGTACAGGCACCATTGTGGTCGGCCAGAGTGTCAAAGTGTCCCCGGTTGCGGTTACGCATGGCAGCTTAACCGTCACGGTGACCGAAGATCCGCGTGTGGTGCAGCCTGGTGCCTTTGCAGGCGGCGAAACGGCTATTGTTCCTGATGCACAAATACAAATTGATGAGGGCGACGGGCGGATGTTCTTGTTTGACGCAGGCACGCAGCTCGATACGATTGTTCGTGCAGTGAATCAAGTCGGTGCAGCCCCAGGTGACTTGATGGCCATTTTAGAAGCCATGAAGCAAGCTGGTGCATTGCGGGCAGAGTTGGTGGTGATCTAGTGCAAGCTGCCGGATTGAATTCGTTGAGCGATTCGCTCGCCACCACGGGCATTAGTGCGGGGCGCTCTGGAGGATTGGGTCAAGACTCGACGGCCTATAACGATCTTAGTTCACTGCAAAACTTGAAGTTAGTTGATGGCGAAAATCCTCGTCAAGCGCTGAATGAAATTGGTCGTCAATTTGAATCGTTGCTAGTGCATCAAATGTTGAAGTCTATGCGCAATGCTTCAAAGGTCTGGTCTGAGGGAGGCTTGCTTAATTCTGACCGAGTAGGTTTCTATCAAGAGATGATGGATGACCAGCTTAGCTTGGAGATGACCAAAGGGGATGGCATTGGCTTGGCCAAACAATTTACCGATGATCTGTCAAACCGCTTTACCAACACACGTAACGACGAGCAAGAGCAAGCTGCTGCAAGTGGCATGATTGATATTGCGCGCATGCGTCCGGTACAAAGTGCAAGCGTTAAAGTCGATGCAAGCGCAGGTGTTGCTGATGTGACGGCGGTTCTCTCACCGTCAGTGGCGCTAGCTGCGCAACATAGCGCTGCTCCGCAATCTATTAACTCTCCTGAAGACTTTATTGCGCAGTTGCAGCCATTGGCCAATGCAGCCGCAGAAAAGTTGGGCGTGCCCTCTGAGGCGATACTAGCGCAGGCGGCCTTAGAAAGTGGCTGGGGTCAGAAAGTGAGTCAGCATAGCGATGGCCGCAGTAGTCATAACTTGTTTGGTATCAAGGCCGACCAGCGTTGGCAAGGTGAGGCGGTAACTGTCAACACATTGGAATATTTTACCGAGCGGCCGGTGCGCGTAAGTGCGCAGTTTAGAAGCTACGGGTCGTATGCTGAAAGCTTTAATGATTATGTTGAGTTTATTAACACTAATCAGCGCTATGAGCATGTCACGCAAGACCCGCAGCAATATCCCCGTGCATTGCAGCGAGCAGGTTACGCAACAGATCCAGCATATGCTGAGAAAATTGAAAATATTATGCAGCGCTTTGGGCATAAAGATGGCACTGAGTTACCTTTGGCCGGCAGTCAACGTGCGGCTAATGATTCAGTAGTACCATCAATGCCAGTGGCGGGCTAACGGAAAAATAATGACGCGATTACTTGACATCGGTGTGAGCGGTTTAACAGCGCATCAACGTGCGCTTGCCACTACAGGGCAAAATATTTCTAATGCGGGTGTTGAAGGTTATAGCCGCCAAGAAGTGGTATTTGAGACACGAGGCACTGAGTTTGCTGGCGACGGCTTGGTTGGTCGTGGTGTGGATGTGGGCACCATTCGCAGGATTACCGATGAATACTTGGTGCGCCAGTCGTTTACTGACATCGCTAGAGTCGGTGAGTTGAGCGTGTTCCGCAACGGTATTGAGCAGCTCGATAATTTACTCTCTGGTGAAGAGACCGGCTTGTCGGGTTCGCTAGACCAGTTGTTTGCTAGCTTGCAAGCGGCTTCTGAATCGCCCACCTCGCTACCACTTAGGCAGCAGGTGCTTACCAATGCAGACAATTTAATTAGTCGTTATCAGGGTATTTCTGGGCAGATCGATGCTATTGTTGATCAAAGTGACGATGCGATGGTGGCCTTGGCGCGGCAAATTAATAGTATTGCTGATGGCCTTGCGCAAGTTAACGCCGAAGTGCAGGCAGCAGGAGGCAACTTAACTAAATCGAACGATTTGCTCGACCGTCGGGACCAGTTGCTGCGTGATTTGTCTGAAAATATCGGGTTTACGACCTCAACCCAAGACAACGGCATGATCAATATCTTTGTCGGTGGAGGGCAGGCGTTGGTCCAAGGTAGCAGCGCTAATCAGTTAACCACATTGAAGGGCACGACCGAAAACTCAGGCTTAGAGCTAGCCATTGTTTCTAACGGTGTTCCTAAGGTCATTACTGAGCGTGTTGTTGGCGGTGCGTTGGGCGGCATACTACAGTTTCGTAGTCAGGGTTTGGGCGATGCAGCCAATCAATTGGGCTTGGTGCAAACGCTGGCTAGTCATAGTTTCAATAGCTTGCATAGCGAAGGGGTTGATTTAAACGGTCTGTCAGGGGGCGATTTTTTTACTTCGATTAATGATCGCGACTCGCAGCTATTTCGTGCGAAGCCGGCGATTTCCAATAAGGGTAGTTCGGTTGTGTCGGTGGGTGTTGATGACCCTTCAATGTTGGTGGCCAGCGATTATGCGCTCGACCTCTCGCAAGCTGGAAACTTACTGGCTTTCAGCATAACGCGGCAATCCGATGGTGCTGTAATTAACAGTGGCGCTATTCCTAATAGTTTCCCGCAATCGTTAAGTGTGGCTGATGGCTTTACGATCAATCTTGAGTCGGGTGACTTTCAAGCGGGCGATAAGTTTATATTGAGCCCGGCCAGGCTTAGCCCGTCGAGTGTGGAGCGGCTAGTGCCAGACTCCGCTTCGTTGGCACTGGGTCTTCCGGTGAGTACGAGCGAAGGGGTGGGTAATTTAGGCTCAGGTGCCATTAGTCAGGTTGAATCTTTAGCCAGCGGTTTGAATAGTTTGGCCGACAAGCAATTGGCGCAGGAAAAACGCAGCGAATCACCGCCGTTAGTGGTGAGGTTTACTAGTGAAACAACCTACGATATTTTAGATAACTCCAACCCGGCTCAGCCAACCCAGTTGTCGCCTCCTTTACGCGGCTTATCATTTTTGCCTGGGCGTAATAATTCGGTGTTAGATTTTGATCTGCAATCGTCAATGCTCGCTACCAGCGGGGCGTTTGCGTTCACCGCTTCGGCAGGCTTGCTGGGTACCACCACTAATGGCAACCCTGGCGAAAATATTGTTTTAACTCAAACGGATTCAACGACGGGTCTTAGTAGTAGCCAGAGCTTGGTTTTATTGCCGGGCGAGTCTGCCTCAACTGCAGCAGCAAGATTAAGTGATGTGAGTGGCGTAAATGCCACGGCTAATACACAGGTGCAACTGCAAATTAGTGACGATGCGCTAGCGCCGCCCATGCAGGTGCGGCTTAACGGAGTTGACTTAACTGACGCTGCCAATGGGCCTGTACCAAATCCTATTGATACTACATTTTTATCACAGCGCATCAACCAATTATTTGCTGGCAGTGGCATTAGCGCATCGGCCAATGGTTCCAGCATGAGCATTCGCTCGGTCAATGGCGAAGATCTTACGCTAGAGAACTTAGGTGCAGGCACCGATACTATTACGCTTACGTCTATTAACGGCGTTGCAGCATCGGTTACCGCAGGTGCGGGCCAAGAGTTAGTGGTGGCGGGCACCGTAGAAGTGGTGCTTGATAAAAATCTGGCGCTGAGTTCTTCAGGCGGCTTTTTGGGCGCCTCGACAGCCTCCGGGCTGCCGGCCTATTTAGGTTATGCGGCAACTATTTCTGGCAAGCCTCAAGTTGGCGACGAATTTTTGATTAACACCGGCAGCACGGGTAAAGGCGACAATCGCAATGCGCTGGCTTTAGCTGCGTTGCAAACAGCCGATACAGGTAGAGGTGGTAGCTCGATCAATGAGGTGTATGCGCAGTTGGTAGGCTCGGTGGGCAATAAAGCGTCGTCGGCACGTATCGATAGTGAAGCTGCGCAGTCGCTATTGACACAAACCAGCGAGCGGCTGTCATCGGTTAGCGGCGTCAACCTCGATGAGGAGGCGGCCAGGTTGCTGGAGTATGAGCAGGCTTACAACGCATCGGCGCAGGTTATTTCTATTGCTCGGTCCATTTTTGATTCATTGTTGGCGGCGTTTCGCTAACTGTTTTTATTGGTAACAAGGTCATTGTTTATGCGTTTATCGACGCAAACATTTTTTCAAAATAGCTCCACCGCGATTATTGATATCAATAGTCAGGTGCAGCGTTTGCAACAACAGATCTCCAGTGGTGAGAGGCTCCTGAGCGCTGCTGATGACCCGGTGGCGGCTGCGCGCATTTTGCAGCTTGAATCAGAGCTCGGTAAATCAGACCAGTACAAGCGCAATATTGATTTAGCCGAGGGGCGCTTACAGCTTATTGAGGGTTCGGTTGCCGGGGTAGAGGATATTATTCAGCGTGTAAGAGAGCTGGTCATTCAATCGGGCAATGGCGCGTTAACCAATAATGAGCGCACACAAATTGCCACCGAAATTGAGGAACGCACAAAGCAGTTGGTAGATCTGACCAACACGCGAGATTCCGGTGGGGATTATATTTTTGGTGGTTTTAATGTCGATGCCCCAGCGTTTGCTGAAAATGCCTCGGGCTTTGACTATCAGGGTGATGAAGGCGTTCGGTTGGTGCAGATTGCTAGCAGTTCTTATGTGGCCATATCTGAGTCGGGCGAGCGTCTGTTTAGCGATATTCCTGTGGCTAGAAATGAGGTGGCCGCCACTGCAGTGGGTTCAAATTTAGGCGGTGTGGTCATAACCAGCGCAGAAGTTACCGACCAAGCGGCTTTTGATGCGGTATTCCCCGAAGACTTTGTGGTGACTTTTAATGACTTGAATAATATCGCGCCGGCAGCCCCCAACTATACGATTACGCGTCGTTCCGATGGCGCGGCTGTGGCTACAGATGTTGCTTATAGTGCCGCCAGTGGCATTACGTTTAGTGGTTTTACGCTTGAGCTAGATGGTGTGCCGCAGCAGGGCGACCAATTTGTGGTGCAGTCGACCAACACCAGCGATATGTTAACCACCGTGCAGCGTATTGCTCGCGATATGGCTACGTTTAACAATTCGACCGACCGCGATGCATTTATTGCCGATGCATTGAATGACCTTGATAGCGTCTTTGATACTCTGTCGCAGGGGCGCTCACGCATAGGGGCGCGACTTAATACGATTGAAAGTACGCGCAACACGCTGGAAATAACCGACGTTAACAATCAAGCAACTCTCAGCAGTATTCGTGACCTTGATTACAATGAGGCGATCAGCCAGCTTTCGTTTCAGAGTTTTGTACTCGAAGCGGCTCAACAGAGCTTTGTGCGTGTATCGAACCTGTCGCTTTTTAATTTTCTTCGCTAGTCCCCCAAGCTAGCGGCGAGCTCTTGCGACTATTTACGGGCAGTTTAATAGTCATTCAAGTATTCAGTCAGTCCCGCCTCGCTCGCATCCTCTTTTGTTCAATTTTGCTCTAAGTCTTTGTTTTTTCGGTATTAGCTGTACAAAAATCCGGCATCCCTGGTGTTTTTGTGAACTAGATCACACTTTTACCCCCTCAAGTACTAAAGATTTCTAAATGCTGGCCGTTATAGATAATAACCGCGCTTTTTAATGCCGGTCTCTAATCGGGCTCTTGCCATACAAGAAACCGGACAGTAACGCATTTAGCAGCAGTACTTACAATTACGAAGGGGCACACTCTCATGGGTTTATCAGTTAACAGTAACATCGCATCGCTTACCGCTCAGCGAAACCTTAACGAATCGCAAGGCAGCTTGAACACTTCATTGCAGCGCCTGTCTTCTGGTCTGAGAATTAACAGCGCGCGTGACGATGCAGCGGGCTTAGCAATTAGCAACAGCTTCACCTCGCAGGTTCGAGGGCTTGATCAAGCCATTCGAAACGCCAATGACGGTATTTCATTGGCGCAGGTGGCAGAGGGTGCATTGCAAGAAAGCACTAACATTCTGCAGCGAATCCGTGAATTGTCTATTCAGTCGGCTAACGGCTCAAACGGTGGTAGTGAACGAGCAGCGCTCCAACAAGAAGTCGGCCAGTTGCAAGAAGAGCTGAATCGAATCTCTAGCACAACTTCATTTGGTGATCGTGTTTTACTTGATGGCTCTTTCGGAACAGAATCATTTCAGGTAGGTGCCCAGGCTAACCAAACGATCGGTGTAACCCTAACAGCAGCATCATCTAACGATATTGGCTCTAACCGTATTGATTTTGATGGTACGGCCATTGGCGCAGCAGGCACTGCGGCTGGTGCAGTTCCTGCAAGTACGGTAGCTGGTACGACCTTTACCGTAAATGGTAACTTGGGCTCGGCAGCGGTTACGTATTCGGCGGCTGACTCTGCGCGCTCTATAGCGGGTGCGATTAATGCTGAGCAAGGTAATACAGGTGTCTCTGCGGATGCGCGTACCGTGGCAACATTTAGCGCTTTAAATGAGACGGGCGTCCTGAGTCTCGATCTCCAAGGCACAGGAACGGCAATTGCCAGTATTTCTGTTAACGTTACGTCTGTCTCTGACCTGTCAGATTTGGCTACAGCAATCAATCAGCAGTCTGCCGCTACTGGGGTAACGGCCACTGCAGACGGCGGCACAGTCACTCTAGTGAATGAAGCTGGCGACGATATCCAGATTGACAACTTCGATATTGCTGGCTCTACAACAGAAACGGCCACTGTAACCGCGCGTAATTATGATGATACGGCTACAACGAGTGCTACAGCCTCCACGTCTAGTCTCACCGCTACGAATCTGGCCACTAGGGTTCAGGGTCAGTTGCGAGTAGACTCAAGTGCTGGGTTCAACGTTAGCGGTGCGGATGCGACAGTAGCGACAACCTTAGCATCGTCGCTGGAGACAGTGGCTTCGGTTAATATCTCTACTCAAGCAGGCGCTCAGTCGGCAATTGCGGTCATTGATGCGGCTATTCAGGGCATTGACTCTCAGCGAGCGGGTATTGGTGCGGTACAGAATCGACTGTCTTCAACGATCTCTAACCTGAGCAGCGTTTCAGAAAACGTTTCTGCCGCTCGAAGCCAGATTCAAGACGCTGACTTTGCAAAGGAAACGGCTAACTTGACTCGTACGCAGATCTTGCAACAGGCGGGTATTTCGGTACTTGCTCAGGCAAATGCTTTGCCGCAGCAGGTTTTAGGCTTACTTCAGTAAGTATTTAGCACGGTTGAATAAGCGTCATCGGTGAGGGCGCTTA
>Ga0213865_10000578_pt1 | contig 24710 bp, 20 predicted proteins | sample PICome_6_FD_160100 | JGI IMG/M metagenome (GOLD analysis project Ga0213865, IMG submission 160100) | Coastal seawater microbial communities near Pivers Island, North Carolina, United States - PICO282 | ecosystem: Environmental > Aquatic > Marine > Coastal | place: USA: North Carolina...
GACCATAGTTATAATTCCAAGTACAATACCAGAGTTTACTCAGATTGATCCACTTTGCTTTGGAGATAACCCCCCAGAACTTCCATTAATATCTAATAATGGTGTTGAAGGTACATGGAATCCGAATATAATTAACAACCTAGAAACTACCACTTATACATTTACTCCAATCGATGGGAGCTGTATTGAAACTGCAGCAATGACTATAACCATCAATGAGCTTACTATTCCAAGTTTTAGTCTAAATGATATTTGTATAGGAGAGACCATTCAAGCCTTACCTACAATTTCTAATGAAGGTATTATTGGTACATGGTTTCCTGCTCCTAATAATTTAACCACAACTACTTATACCTTTACTCCTGAAGATGGGCAATGTGCTAATATAACTACTGAAACTATTGAAGTTAACTCTTTCAGTAATTTAGAGATTACTGTTGAAAATATTTCAGAAGCTTTTGATTCAAACCAGATAATTGAAGTTAGCGCAGTTGGTGGAAGTGGTAATTATGAATACCAATTAGATGGTGGGGCTTGGCAAAATAGTTCAATATTCCAAAACGTTACAGGCTGTTACGAGCACATTGTTAAAGTTAGAGATTCTGATGGTTGCAGTAACGAGCCAGAATCTTCAATAACAATATTAGATTATCCAAAGTTCTTTACTCCTAATGGAGACGGATATAATGATTTTTGGAATATAAAATGTCTAGAATACCAAACTGCAATAATTTCTATTTTTAACCGACATAGAAAATTATTAAGGGAACTTAAAACAACAAGTCCAGGATGGAACGGGACTTACAATGGAAAATTATTACCTACAAATGACTATTGGTTTGTAGTTACTTATTTTGATGATCAGGGAAATACCAAACAATTTAGATCCCATTTCACCTTGCGCCGATAATTATAATATCAAAAGTAGGCTTTCAATTGAACAGTACCAGTGTGGATTGTCTCAGATGAGTCAGATTTTCTCCCAAAATAATTAAGATTTAAGTCCAAATATTTTGTCAATTGTTTCTGAGCAATAATTGACCAAGTAAAATTATTACCAGGCTGAAGTCCTTCCATCATTTGATAAGCAACAGGAGTATTAAGATCTCCAATAAAATTATTTGAAAAATAATTAGCTTCAAATGTTACTGCAGCCTTTTGATTCTGTGTGAAAACAGCTGAAACACCCCATTTATGTTGTTCTAAAGATTCTAAGTTTTGTATTAAATTGTCTTTACTGAAGTATTGATAATAAAGGTCAAATCTCTTATTGTTATCCAATAAATATGACACCTTTGGGCTGACTAAAAATAGATCCAAAATAAAATTTTTAGCTAAAAAATTTTCACTTGTAGCACTATTGTTTTCTAAATTAGTTTGAAGATTTAAAAGCCATTGATTTTTAATCTTATGAGTAAAATTAAACTGGTGCCCATTTGATTTTTGACCAATGGAACCAAATGCTAAAGTATTACTTAGTTTAGTATCAAAGTAGCTGTAAGACATTGTATAATACTGTTTACCTCTATTAAAAAATAACTGGTTTCTAAAATTTGATTGTAAACCAAGTTCCTGCCCTTGGTTTGATTTAAAGGGATTTAAATTTATTTTATCAAAATTATTGCGTTCCTTTCGGTCAATGACATAAGTAGTTAAATTATAAAAGTGAGATAAAAACCTTCTAGATTTTGTTGATGAATTAATCCAATTTATTGCATCCAATGTTAGGGATTGACTTAATCGATTTTGATGAGTACGAATGAAAACTTGATTTGGCAACATAACTCTTATATAATTAGCTTGATCTTGAAATTGTGCTACTTCAAATTCTTCAAGTTCTTGAATCCCATTATCATTATAATCAAACCAAACAAAAGTGCCTTGTCCAGGCTCAACTTGAACATATGTAAAATCTTGTTGGGGTAATTGCCCAGAATTAGTTTCATAAACGGTTTGCCACTGAATTAAATTTTCTGCAAAGCGTTGACTGTAAAAAACTCTTGAATTCAATGACTTTTGTAAAGATCCTTCATCCTTTTGTAAATTAAACAAACGATAATTAATAAATAAACTTAAATCTGAACTTTTAGATTTAATAAGTTTAGAGTTCAAATAGTAATTTTTAGAACTATTAACTCTTTTTAATTTATTATCAACTACACTGTCATTAACTCGATTGATGTAGCCAAGTTTCAGAAATACACTTGTTGAATCACCAATCCCGACATAACCTTCATAAGAAACAAATCTTTGACTTAGTAATGAATCTAACTCGTTAGTGTTACGTAAAATCACTTCATTATTTTCTGTAGATATTTTTATACCCGGCCAAAACTTTTTTCCATGCAGCTTAATTTGTGATGACGATCTAAAAAAATCTGACTCTTTCTGATTGCTACTACTTGTTAAAATATTTGAATTTGAAATAAATTCAAGGTTATTTTTTCTGAAAGTTGATGCCAGGTTATGTCTATTACCATTAAAGTTATCATCGAATTTTAAATATTGAAAAGAATAATTTATTTCAACTAAGTTAGAATTAATAAGATTAAATGCATTAGTCGATAACACTTGAGAGCCCATTTGTGTCACTGCTCCATTTAATGTTGTTATATCGATATTCCAATCCCTATTAAACTCTGGGTTATATAGTCTTTCAATATTTCTAAAATTACTCTGTATATAATCTAAATCAGAGGATAAGTTTAAATTCCATTTATTAAATGGTTTTAAAGCTTTTCGATTAAATTTATATCTAAAGGCCAATCCATCATTGTCAGAATCAGAAATATTAGAAAATAAGTTTAAATCTTTCTTACTAGCAGCAAACTCGAAATCCAAATTTGTTTTATCAGAGGGTTGATATGAACCATTTATTATTGCAATTTGGAGTTTTTCAGGAGCTACCAATTGAATTATTGGAGAATAATCGCCCTGTTTCTGACCTAAAATTGGAGGTACATATTCATAAATATTAGCAATTGAATTCGAGCTCGATATTACGTAATCTCCTTGTTGATCACCTACTAGTAAAAAGTTGACTAAAAATAATTCATCATTCGGGTCATTGGAAAAAACAAAAACTTCTTGACCATTCAAAAGATCTTTCTTGTATAAAATTCTGTTTTCGGAAAATTCTTGTGGAATTGCAGATGGAGAAATCATATTAGATTTATCATCTCCAGCTTGTGATAAAATTGAAATTTGATCTTGACTAAGATTTTGTTGAAGAGATTGGTTTTTTAAATCATTTTCATTGTAAAATGATATGCCTAAGTTTAACTTGTCTGAGTAATATTGCCCTCCAGTATATCCAACAAATCTAGTGTAATTTCTCTCACTATACTGATAATCCACTATAATACGCATCTCAGAATTAATTGGAAATGTGGGATTGAAAACTATTTCACCAGCGTTATAATCAATAATATAATCTTTTGTTGCTCCTCGCTGAAGTGGAACGCCATTAACATAAACAGTCTCACTTCCAGATACTACCAATACAAAAAGTTCGTTATTGGGACCTCTAAGTTTATATGGCCCCTGATTTCCTTCTTGAGCGACGAATTGACTTCTTACAAATTGCCCTCTAACTAAAGCTCCTGAAACAAAAGCATTTATTTTATGACTTGAACTCTGAAAGCTTGAAGTAACCAATAGACCTTGAACACGTTTTGAAAATTTTGAAAAATAAGAACTATTATTTTCTAAATCTATATCACCTGCTCTAACTGACCATTGATCAGTGAAAGCCTCTATAAAGACTTGATCAAACTGATCTAGTCGCTGTGAATAACCGCTTTGTTGTAAAGGAATATTAGCGTCTTGAATAGACGCCCTCAAAGTAACATTTTCATTAATTTTACCACTAATTTGGAGGTCTAATTCGCTTTTTAAGACAGAATTTTGGTTATTCCCAACAGTAACTCCTCTTGAAATACTACCTGAAGAGTTCAGTCCTTTGAAGGGCTTATATTCTTTTACAAAATTTGGTTCTGAAAGCTTAACTAATTTTTGTATTGAACTGTTTGATTTTATAATAATTGAGGAATCTAATTGTTTGTAAGTACGAGTAATAAAATTTGGGTATTTTAAATATTTGATCTTAACCGAATCTAATTCATTATAATTCGATTTAAATCTTACAACAGCACTTTCAAAATCAATTGTATACATTGAATCATGCACTATCTCATTATTCAATTTTAAAACTTGAAAAAAATAGGGGTTTATACTTACACTATCAATAATAATTTTTTCTTCAATAGCTACCCTGGTGATTTTAATTAAAGAATTATCATCTTGAGCTGCTGAGAAAAAAAATGAAAATAATATGATTCCAATTTTAAGTAAGCGCATACTTTATGTAAACTTCAATATTGATAAAATATTTTGTTGAAAGTTTTTAAATAAAAATACCAATGATAGTATGTTGTAAAATTAAGGCTTTAATTATTTTAGCTAAAATAACACATCGTAAATGAAAATTATTTCATACAATGTTAATGGCATACGCGCAGCTATAAGAAAAGGGTTTTTAGATTGGTTAGCCATTGCAGATCCAGACGTAATTTGCTTGCAGGAAATCAAAGCGAATAAAGATCAGTTTGATTTGAAAGCTTTTGAATCTGCTGGTTATTTATACCATTATTGGTTCAGTGCGCAAAAAAAAGGGTATAGTGGAGTTGCTATACTTTGTAAAAATGAACCAAAAAAAGTTACTTTTGGCACTGGCATTGAATCCATGGATTATGAGGGAAGAAATTTACTAGTTGATTTCCCTAATGTTTCTATAATGAGCTTGTATTTACCTTCGGGCACAAATATAAAACGTTTGGAACATAAGTTTGAATACATGGATTTATTCAAAAATTATATTGATATATTAAAAAAAGACAGGCCAAATCTTGTTATATGCGGGGATTACAATATTTGCCATCAGGCGATTGACATACATGATCCAATTCGAAATAAAAATGTTTCAGGATTCTTACCACATGAAAGAGAATGGATGAGTAAATTTCTTAATGACGGATTTGTTGATGCTTTTCGAATGTTGAATAAAGAATCTTGTAAATACAGCTGGTGGAGTTATAGAGCTAATTCAAGAGCCAATAATAAAGGGTGGAGGCTGGATTATACATTAGTTTCAAATTCGCTTAAAAATAGTATTGTGAGGGCAAATATTTTAAATGAAGCTATGCATAGTGATCATTGCCCTGTTTTGTTAGAATTAAAAATAAAAAATTAAATCATGTTAAATAAAATAATAATATTTTGTCTTGTCTTGTTCACTTTGACAAGCTGTGTATCATCAAAATTGTTTAATGAATTAGACATAAAATATAATCAATTGAAATCTGACTATGATGATCTATCTATTAAAAATGATGACCTATTAAAAATTAAAACTGAGCTAGAAAATCAATTAACTGAACTTCAAAATACGTGTGCTGAAATAAGCTCAAAAAAAGATGCAATTAGTTCCGAAATATTGATTTTACAAAACAGTTATGATAATTTAAATTCGGCATATGCTGCCTTAGAACAAAATAGTGCTAAATCTCTTGAAGAAAACGCAAAAAAAAACAAGGCTCTTTTGGATGAATTGAAAACTTTCGAGCAAGCATTATCTCTTGAGAATGAGCGCTTATTGAGTCTTGAAAAAGACATTCAACAACGTTCTGAGCGTATCGCTGAACTTGAAGAATTAATAGCTGCGAAAGATCAAGCAATGAAAGATTTGAAAAATTCTATTTCAAAAGCCTTGACAGCTTTTGAGGGTAAAGGGCTAACTGTTGAACAAAGAAATGGAAAAGTCTACGTTTCTATGGAAAATAAACTTCTATTTAAATCTGGAAGTTGGGCTATTGGAAAACAAGGAAAAGTTGCAATAATCGAACTTGGCAAAGTGCTTAGTAAAAATCCTGATATAGCTGTTTTAATTGAAGGTCACACTGATAATGTCCCTTTCGCAAGTGATGGACCAATTTCCAACAATTGGGATTTATCAACAAAACGAGCGACATCAATAATCTCAATTTTAAGTGAAAATAAGTCTATAAATTTAGAGAACCTCACTGCTGCTGGTCGAAGTGAATACTCTCCAATTGACACAAATGAAACACAGGAAGGAAAAGCAAAGAATAGAAGAATTGAAGTGATATTAACTCCAAAGCTTGATGAAATTTCAAAATTATTAAATTCTAAATAATGGAATACACAATTCTTCCTAACACTAACATTGAAGTAAGTAAAATCTGTCTTGGCACAATGACTTGGGGAAATCAAAACACTCAAAATGATGGCTTCAACCAAATGGATTTCGCATTAGATCGTGGAGTTAACTTTTTTGATACTGCAGAACTATACCCTGTTCCTGCTACAAAAGAAACTCAGGGCCTTACAAGTGAAATAATAGGCAAGTGGTTTAAAGATAGAGGTACAAGAGACAAAATTATATTAGCCAGTAAAATTGCTGGGCCAGGTGACTACACTGCACACATTCGTAAAACTGGATTTAAAGGAAATTCCATTCATGAGGCAATTAATCTAGAATTAAAAAGATTAAAGACAGATTATATTGATCTTTACCAATTGCATTGGCCCGAACGCCAAACAAATACGTTTGGAATTAGAGATTTTAAACCTAACCCTAGGGATCCATGGAAAGATAATTTTGAAGAGGTAATTTATGAACTGAATAAATTAGTCAAAGTAGGTAAAATAAGGGCCTATGGGCTTTCAAACGAAAAAGCCTGGGGAACTATGAGATACGTTGAGGAGATAAGAAAAAATAAACTTCCAATGATATGTACAATTCAAAACGCTTATTCACTTTTAAATAGAGTGTTTGAAGGAGATTTAGCAGAAGTTTCACACAGAGAAAATATTGGTCTTTTAGCTTATTCTCCATTAGCTTTTGGAGTACTTTCAGGAAAATATATTAATGGGACAGCATCAAAAAATGCTCGTCTTAATTTGTTTCCTCGATTCTCTAGATACAGCAGTAAACAAGCTACAAATGCTACTAAAGCTTACCTAAAACTCTCAAACGAGCTAGGTATTTCATTATCGACACTATCTCTAGCATTTGTAAATGACAGACCATTTGTATCTAGCAACATAATTGGAGCTACATCATTAGAGCAATTAGAAGAAAACATTTGTAGTATAGAAACTAAATTGAGTGAAGATGTAATATTAAAAATTAATGAAATTCATTCGAAAATACCAAATCCCTCTCCTTAGGTTACTTCTTATTAGCTAATTGTCCACAAGCAGCATCAATATCTTTACCACGTGATCGACGGACAGTAACGACTATATTATTTTTTTCAAGCATTGATACATATTTATCAATAATCTGGGGTTTTGCTTGTTTGAATAACCCATCCCCAATTGGGTTATACTCTATCAAATTAACCTTACTTGGAGCAAACTTGCAAAATTCAATTAATGCAAGTATATCATTAATACTGTCATTTACCCCTTGCCAAACAACATATTCATAAGTTATTCTCCGCTTTGTTTTAGAATACCAAAATATTAAAGCTTCTCTTAATTGAGAAAGTGGAAAATTATCATTAAAAGGCATAATCTTTGTACGAATTTCATCTATTGCTGAGTGCAAGGATACTGCAAGATTAAATTTAACTCCATCTTCTGCCATTTTTTTTATCATTTTAGGAATTCCTGATGTCGAAACAACAATGCGCTTGGGAGACATGGCTAATCCTTCCTTTGATGTTATTTTATCTATAGCAAGCAATACATTATTGTAATTCATCAACGGTTCACCCATACCCATAAAAACTATATTTGTAAGTTTTTTATTGTAATACAAACGACTTTGATTATCAATGGCAACAACTTGGTCATAAATTTCATCAGGATTTAAGTTTCTCATACGTTTTAACTTAGAGGTAGCACAAAACTTACAATCTAAGCTACATCCAACTTGTGATGACACACAGGCAGTTGTTCTATTTGCAGATGGTATTAAAACAGACTCAACAATAAGTCCATCATGTAAACGAATGGCATTTTTTAAGGTCCCATCAGAGCTTTTTTGAACGGTATCAACTTCAATATGGTTAATGTCAAAAGATTTTTTAAGAAGGTTTCTTGAATCAATTGATAAATTAGTCATTTGATCAAATGAATGAGCTCCTTTTTTCCAAAGCCACTCATAAACCTGTTTGCCCTTAAATGCTTTTTCTGAGTTTTTAATAAAAAAATTAATTAAATCCTCTTTTGTTAATGCCCTTATGTCTCTTTTAATATTTTTCATAAAAAAAAGTCTCCATAAGAGACTTTTGTTAATTTATAAAATAAGCATTGCGTCACCATAACTGTAAAATTTATATTTTTCTTTTACGGCTTCTTCATAAGCTTTCATTATAAAATCATACCCTCCAAAAGCAGCAGTCATCATTAAAAGTGTAGATTTTGGAGTATGAAAATTAGTAATCATGCTATTGGCAATAGAAAAATCATAAGGAGGGAATATAAATTTATTGGTCCATCCTGAGTACTCATTTAAAGTTCCACTTGAAGAAACAGAACTCTCAACAGATCTCATAACGGTAGTGCCAACAGAGCAAATTCGCCTTTTATCCTTCAAAGCAGCATTAATAGTTTGGGTTGCATTCTGATCAATAATAATTTCTTCACTATCCATTTTATGTTTTGAAAGATCTTCAACTTCAACAGGGTTAAAAGTGCCAAGGCCAACATGTAAAGTTAACTCAGCAAAATTTACACCTTTAATTTCAAGCCTCTTTAATAAATGCTTAGAAAAATGCAAACCAGCTGTTGGAGCCGCAACTGCTCCTTCATTTTTTGCATAAATTGTTTGATAACGATCTTCATCTTCTGGCTCTACGTCCCTTTTAATGTATTTTGGTAAAGGGGTTTGTCCTAATTCTGTGAGCTTTGATCTAAATTCTTCGTAAGAACCATCAAATAAAAACCGTAATGTCCTACCTCGTGATGTGGTATTATCAATTACTTCAGCAACAAGGCTTTCATCATCACCAAAGTATAATTTATTACCAATTCTTATTTTTCTGGCAGGATCAACTAAAACATCCCACAGCCTTTGTTCTGAATTTAACTCTCTAAGTAAAAATACTTCAATTCTAGCGCCTGTCTTCTCTTTATTACCAAATAAACGGGCTGGAAAAACTTTAGTATTATTTAAAATCATAACATCATTCTCATCAAAATATTCAATAAGATCTTTAAAATATTTATGCTCAATAGTCTGTTTTTCTCTGTTAAGTACCATTAGCCTTGCCTCATCACGGTGCTCAGAAGGATATTCAGCTAGAAGTTCATCAGGTAATTCGAAGTTAAAATGGGATAGTTTCATGAAAATAATTTTTACAAGTTGCAAATATACAATCAATAAATAGGCGTTGTCAAGTATTTAGATATTTATTTTTGGAAAGCTAAATTTAGCCCAAGCTTTTCCAGATCATTCCAAAAATTTGGATAAGACTTAGAAACTACATTTGCATCATTAATATATATGTCTGTTCTTAACATAAGTGGAGCAAAAGACATAGCCATTCGGTGATCATTATAGGTTTTGATTTCAACGTTCTTCAAAAGTGGTTTTGGCAAATTAATTTCTAGACTATTATTAGAAATTTCAATATTAGTTCCCAACTTTTTAATTTCATTTTTCAAAGCTAATAATCGGTCTGTTTCCTTAATTTTTAAAGTATGAAGACCAGTCAAATTGCAATTAATTTGAAGGCCCAGGCAACTGACAGCTATAGTTTGTGCAATATCTGGAGTATTTGATAAATCTAAATCTAAACTTTTAGGTAAATCATCACTAACCTTTTCTATAGTTAAAACGGAATTATTAAATTTACTTGACACCCCTAGGCTATTATATATTTCACTTAAAATTGCGTCACCTTGTAAACTGTTTTCATTATACGATGAAATATTAATTTTTGTACCAACAGAACTGAGCGATACAATACTGTAAAAATATGAAGCTGATGACCAATCAGATTCAACTATCAATGTTTTTGAATTGTGTCCTTCATATGGAAATACCTTAATTTTATTAGACTCAAAGCTTGTTTTAATACCAACCTCGTTAAGTAATGCCAATGTCATTTCAATGTATGGAATAGAAGTAATTTTGCCATCTAGATATAAGTTTAATCCGTTTTTTAAAGATGGAGCAATTAATAAAAGTGCTGATATGTATTGACTACTTACATTGGCTTTAAGAAAAACCTCACTTTTTAATAATTCTTGCCCTTGTATTTTAAGAGGTGGAAAACCTTCATTTTCAGAATATTCAATTTTAGCCCCTAAATTTCTTAATGCATCAACTAGAATTCTAATTGGACGTTCCTTCATTCTAGAAGAACCTGTAAGAATTATTTTTCTACCATTTTGTGTAGCAAAAAATGCAGTCAAAAACCGCATTGCAGTTCCAGCGTGATGGATGTCAATTAATGAGTGATTAGATGACAAAGCATTTTTCATCAATTCAGTATCATCTGAATTTGAAAGATTTTCAATAGTTATATCATTAAATAATGCTTTTAATAATAAACATCTATTTGACTCACTTTTCGACCCAGTAATTATTAAATTAGAATCGGTATTAATATTTGATTTTTTTAAAAAAATCTGCACAATTATTTTAGCTTATTGTTATTATGATGACGATTGTGGTCGCGCTTAGTTTTTAATTTCAACTTTTTATAAAAAGCATCGTTAAGATCAATACCCGTTTGATTTGCAAGACACAAAACAACAAATAAGACATCTGCTAATTCTTCACCAAGATCTTTATTTTTATCACTCTGCTTCTCACTTTGCTCTCCGTAACGCCTTGAAATAATTCGTGCTACTTCACCAACTTCTTCTGTAAGTTGTGCCATATTAGTCAATTCATTAAAATATCGGACACCATGGGCTTTTATCCATTGATCAACAGATTTCTGTGCATTTTGAATATTCATACTCATCTAATTTTACTCATTACTAAGTTATATAATGTGTTATTTAAATCAAATTTTATGGGTTGAAATTATTCTCGATTTTTTGTATCAATTATAATTGTGACAGGTCCATCATTTAACAAATTTACTTCCATATGTTCACCAAAAACTCCTTTTTGAACTGGGTTTTTTAAATGGATTTGTAATTGTTCAATAAATTGGTTGTAAATTGGTAGAGCTATATTAGTAGGAGCGGCTTTTTTATAACTTGGCCGATTACCCTTTTTAGTCTGGGCATAAAGTGTAAATTGACTAATAACTAAAGCTTCTCCGTCGTAGTCTTTTAAGGAAATATTCATAACACCTGTTTTGTCACCAAAAATGCGAAGGTTAGCTATTTTGCTACAAAGCCAGCTTATATCTTCATTATTATCATCAGAAATAACGCCTAAAAAAATTAATACTCCAGAGCTAATTTGGCCTTTAATAATACCGTTTACTGAAACACTTGCTTTGTTGACCCTTTGAATTATTGCTCTCATAAATAATTGCTTGAATCAATTCGATAATTAGTGTCATCGCCATCCAATATTTGAATATAAGAATCATATCGTGAAACTGCTATTTCCCCAAACTTTATGTTATCTTTTACTGCACATTTTGGTTCATGCCGGTGGAGGCAATTGTGAAATTTACAATTTTCCTTCATTGCAAATATTTCAGGAAAGTATTGATCTAGTTCAGAAGACTCAATATTTACAACTCCAAACCCCTTAATACCTGGAGTATCAATTATACGAGCCTCAAAACTCAAATCAAACATTTGAGCAAAAGTCGTGGTGTGTTGTCCCTGACGATGCATTTCAGATATTGCCATTGTTTTTAAATTAAGTGAAGGCTCGATCGAATTCACTAATGTAGACTTCCCAACACCTGAATGACCGGAAAACATACTAGTTTTACCTTTCATTAGTTGCTTAACCTTTGTGATATTATCCCCTCTCTTGGCAGAAATTTTCAAACAATTATATCCAATTTTTGAATAGATTTTTATCAATTTCTCTAATTCGATTAATGATTGATCACTATAAAGATCAATTTTATTAAATAATAATATGGTTTTAATTCCATATGCTTCCGATGTAACTAAAAATCGATCAATAAAACTTGTTGATGTTTGGGGATTTTCGGAGGTAATTAATAAAAAAACTTGATCTATATTACTGGCTATTATATGAATTTGTTTAGATAGATTTACAGATTTTCTAACTATATAATTTTTCCGGTTGTGAATTGTATTAATTATACCTGTTTTTTTATCATTAGTGACTTCAAAATCAAAATCTACAACATCACCAACAGCAATAGGATTTGTACTTTTAATTCCATGTATGCGGAACTTCCCTTTTATTCGGCATTCAATAAAAGCGCCTTCAATGGTCTTTACAATATACCAACTGCCAGTAGATTTGTAAACAGTTCCTATCATAGTTAATTAACTTGCTCAAGGCAAAGAAACGAATTTCTTTTAATTATAAATTCCTATATTTAATATCAAAACATTTAATTTATATGAAAAATTTAAAGTTCTTAACACTCCTATTCATTTTTTTCTGTTTTGACTTAACAGCTCAGACTGAATATAAAGTTATAACTAGTGTTGAGTCAATTGTACCTAATGGCTTGGGACGTTCTCGCCTCATTAGTGCCAATGATGTCAAAAATTACAAAGAATTTACCTCTACACAAACTGAAGAAGACAATACCAGGAATAAATCAAAAAGAGATGAAATTAGAGTTAAAGGTTTTGATGAAACTAAGCTTTTAAACTTTTATAATCTTGGCGGTATTAGATTTCAAAATATCGCAGCAAATGATGCAATAATTACATCAAAAATAAACGCTATGACTGAAGAAGGCTGGGAATTGATGTTTGTCACCAGTGCAGTTGAAAGCAAAGGAGACAAATCTGATAATAATGGAATTTTTATAACTAGATATATTTTTAAACGCAATAAAAAAATTAGCCCTAATTAAAGTTTATATATTACGTCTTTAAAATTTGTTTTTGATGATTTATTGATTCCTGATGAATTGCTTTAAAAAGTTTTAATATAAATTCTTCACTGAGGTTATGTAATTCTCCTTCAAGTACCATTTTACCTAAAATTTCGTTCCAACGTTTACTTTGTAATACAGCTACATTTTGCTCCTTTTTCAATTTGCCAATAGCTTCAGCAACTAACATACGCTTTCCAAGAGTTTCAAGAAGCTGATTATCAACTACATCAATCTGCGCCCTTAAATTTGAGAGTTCGTTAGTATAACTAACTTCATTGGTACTTTCATTTCTAATTTTTAAGTCTTTTGTGAATTGAATTAATGTCTCAGGAGTAATTTGTTGAGCAGCATCACTCCAAGCTTTATCTGGATCATTATGAGTTTCGATCATTAAGCCGTCAAAATTCAGGTCCAAGGCTGTTTGACTTACGTCAAAAACCATGTCTCTTTTACCTGTAATGTGAGAAGGGTCATTTATTAGAGGTAGATCTGGAAACCTAGTTTGTAGTTCAATTGCCAATTGCCACTCAGGGTTATTTCTATATTTAGATTTTTCATAAGTCGAAAACCCTCTGTGAATTACCCCTAAATTTTTAATATTTGCTGATTTTAAACGCTCAACTGCTCCTAACCACAATGCTAAATCTGGATTAACTGGATTTTTAATTAAAACTATTTTGTCAGTATCTTTTAAAGCGTCTGCAATTTCTTGAACAATAAATGGACTTACAGTTGATCTTGCTCCAATCCATAATAAATCAATGTCATGTTCTAGAGCTAACTCGACATGGTTTCTGTTTGCAACTTCTGTAGCTGTCTTTAAGCCAGTCTCTTTTTTGACTTTTTGAAGCCATTTTAAACCAAGAGCCCCAACTCCTTCAAAGTTTCCTGGTCTTGTACGAGGCTTCCATATACCAGCTCTATAATAGCTGACATCGCTATTTTTTAATTGATGTGCAATTTTCAAAACTTGATCCTCAGTTTCCGCGCTACAAGGCCCAGCAATTACCAGTGGATGATTTAATTTTAAATCATCCAGCCATGTTCTTAATTGTTTACTATTTTCCATTACTTATAGGTTTTATGAAATTCCTTTTAATATTTTTTTTATGTAATTAGTGCTTTCCATTTGCCCTTTTATTGCGTTAAAATTGTCTGTCTCCATAAGATTTTTAAACTTAATAAGATTTTGGATGTACTCTTCCAAAGTTTCAATGACATTCTCTTTATTTTGCTCAAAAATAGGCGTCCATGTATTTGGTGAACTTTTTGCTAGACGAACAGTTGATTCAAAACCGCTTCCAGCCATGTCAAATATATTTTTTTCATTTTTTTCTTTATCAATTACAGTTTTCCCTAACATAAATGAGCTTATATGAGATAAATGAGAAACATAAGCGATATGTTTGTCATGATCTTTTGAATTCATATATGTGAGCTTCAAACCCATAGCCTCCAAAATTTTAATTACTGGTTTGTAGAGCTTTTCGTCAGTCTTTTCTATATCACAAATAATATTTGTTTTACCATTAAAAAGTTCAACATGTGCAGCTTTAGGGCCTGAAAATTCCGTCCCTGCAATAGGATGATTTGCCAAAAACTGAGAACGTCTTGGATGATTTTCAACTAAATTACATATAGCCTCTTTAGTAGATCCCATATCAATTACCAAAGATTTTTCTCCTAAGTTATCTAAAATATATGGTAATAATTTCAATGCAGCGTTTACTGGAACTGCAAGAACTACTAAGTCAGAATCTTGTATATCAATAAGAGATCCTTTTTTATCTACAAGTCCAAGTTTTAGCGCTTCTTCTAAGTGGTTATTATTTTTATCAATTCCAATTATATTAAAATCCGGGTATAGTAATTTTAAATTTAAAGCAAAACTACCTCCTATTAAACCCAGCCCAATTACTCCTATATTTTTCATTTAACTCTTTCTATAGCTTCATTAATAATATTTTTATTGGCACACAATGAAAAACGAATATATCCTTCACCATTTGACCCAAAAACTGTTCCTGGAGTTACAAAAATTTTCTTTTCATAAAGTAAATGATCAATAAATTTTTCTGACTTTAACCCATTTGGTAATTTAGCCCATACAAATAATCCAGATGAATTTTGATCATAAGAACATTCTAATTTTGACGCAAGTTTCCATATTAATCTTCGACGTATTTGATAGGTTTTATTTAATTCAATAAACCAATCATTTGACGAATTTAAAGCCTCAATTGCACCTTTTTGTATTCCATAAAACATTCCAGAGTCCATGTTGCTCTTAACTTTTAAAACATTTTGAATATGTCTAGGTGATCCTAAAAGCATACCTACACGCCAGCCAGCCATATTGAAGCTTTTACTTAACGAGTTTAACTCAAGACAATTCTTTTTTGATTGCTCAAAATTGAAAATACTTGTAGGATTGTCGTTCAAAATAAAACTATATGGATTGTCGTTAACTAATAATATATTTTTCTCGTTTGCAAAATTAATTAGTTTTTGTAAAGAGTTTTTATCAGCAGAAACACCAGTTGGCATGTTAGGATAATTTATCCACATAAGTTTGACCTTTGAAAGGTCAATTTTTTCAAATTCATTTAAATCTGGCTGCCAATTATTTTGTGGTTTAAGATCATAATAAATAGGTTTTGCCCCAACTAATTTAGTTACGGAACTATAGGTAGGATACCCTGGATTTGGAATTAAAACAGAATCGTTTTCATTAAGATATGCCATTGAGATATGCATAATACCTTCTTTACTCCCCATTAAAGGGAGTATTTCATTTTCAGGATTAAAATCAATATTGTATTTATTTCTGTAAAAAGTAGCCATAGCTTTCCTAAGCTCATTAATTCCTTGATAACTTTGATATTTGTGAGCTTTGAGATCTGATAGACTATTTTTTAAAGCTTCAATCACTTTTGGCATTGGAGTTAAATCTGGACTTCCAATTCCTAAATTGATTACAGGCTCCCCTTTTGAAATTAATGAACTAACTTCTTTTAATTTTTTAGAGAAATAGTATTCTTTAACAGTATTTAAATTTTTAGAAACCTCAATCATATTTTCGCATTTTTATAAGTTCCTAACTCTTTAAATTCTTCTGCCATAATTTTCATAACAGATTTAGCCTTTTCATAATCTTTAAAAGATTCAAAAGTTACATCAACAAAAAAAGCATATTTCCAAGGTGTATCAATTTTGGGCAAAGATTGTATTTTAGTTAAATTTAGTTTACAATCACTCATCACATTTAACATAGCTGCTAAACTACCGCGTTTATGGTCTAACATGAATTTTATTGAAGCTTTATTATTGTCTTTATTAGTATTAGGCAATCGCTCTAAAATTACAAATCGAGTTTCGTTTTGTTTAATAGTTTGAATATTACTCGCCAAAATATTGAGATCATATATTTTTGCTGCATTAATGCTCGCAATAGCTGCAACTCCATTTAATTTTTGCTCTTTAATCCTTTTTGCAACCTCAGCTGTATCCTTATCTTCAACCAATTTAATATGTGGATATTTTTCAAAGAATAATTGACATTGTAATAACGCCATTGGATGAGAACAGACTTCTTTTATATCTTCAATCGTCTGTCCGTTTAAAGCCATTAAATGATGCTCAACCTCTAAGTAGTATTCTCCTGTGATATGTAGTGAGTTAGAATCAATTAATGCATAATTGGGAATTATAGAGCCTGCTATTGAATTTTCGATTGCAATAACTCCAATTTCGGCATCTCCAGAGCACAATCGCTTTACAACATCTGAAAAACTTAACAATGGAATAATATCAATAGGTTCAGAAAAATAATTTACTGAAACCTGATGATGAAATGATCCTTTAATGCCTTGTATAGCGACTCTTTTTGTCATAAAAAAAAATCTCGATTTTTACATCGAGACTAAAATTTAAATACTAATTAAAATACACAAATTAGGCCTCGTCTTTTTTTGAAAAAAAGAAATAATACCAGTTATAAAAAGTATAATTTAAGATTAGCATAATAATTGTAATTGCTTTGCTAAAGTAGAGATTTTTTATTCAAAACAAAATTCAATCTAATATTTTTTTTTAAGCTTAAATTATTCTAATAAAATCAATTAAAAAAAAACTTAAAGTTTAATAATTCTCTTATATTTTGAAAATATTGTAATTTATTGGTCTAAAAAGATAAGTTGCCCTGTATAAAGTTGTGCGACATCAACTAACTCAGGAGTTTTAACAGATATTAAATTGCCCGTACTCCTAAGCTCACCAGTTAATGATAAAATTGGATGAACCAAAATATCATGACCGCTGCGATGAGATACAATTATCTCTTGAGCTATCAAATTTGAACCAAAAAAACTAGTTGTTCCTGAATAAAAACCTATGTGAAGATTATTAGTTGTGCCACTGATAAAAAATTGAGATAAGTTATTGGAAATAATAAATAAGTTTTCGCTTTGAATTTGTATATTAAAGTCACCTAAGCTGAGAAAATTATTATCAAAATTTTCAGAAATCAGTTCTAAACTTGGGTAAGTTAATACTCCCTCTGATTTAATTTCATATTGAGTATTACTAGTGATTTTTTTTAGATTAGGCGCTACGACTGTTACTTTTGTGGGAGCATAACTTCTAATCCAATTGCATCTGTTTTCATCTGTAAGTATTAAAATTCCATCTTGTATTCTATAGCTTACATCAGACATCATATTGCTCCCAGTTTGAATTTTTAAACTAAATAAGCTACCTACTTTTACAGTTAACTCAATATTTTCGTTAACTAAAATTTCATCGAAGTTATCAGTAATAAACTCTTCGGTAATAGGATGACCAATAGATTGGATACAATCAAAAGCATCCTGCTTATCACAAGATGACAAAATAAAAATAAAAAAAAATGCTATTCTAAAATTCATAATTTAATCCCTATTCCTAATTCTAATGATTCTGCTTTAGCTGCATGAGATTTCAAAGTAGTAATAAAAAATATACTTTTTGTTATATGATGCTTAAAACCTAAGCGGTTGTAAATAGATCCTTCAAATTCAAATGGAGCATAAACGTAATGGCCAAGCTCGGTTAATATAGAAAAGTCACCAAATAATAGCTCGTGACCAATAAAAAACCCTAAACGCTTGTAATCTAAATCGCTATCAATGTTATTTTCTGGGTAGGCCACACTTTGATAAAAAATATATTCTTTTAAAAATTTTGAATTAAAATAATCCATTCCAAAAACAATACTACTCTTACTATTCAATTGTTTTAATAAATATCCAGTAAAGACATAAAACGGAAATTGATTACTACCAACAACATCACTTTGATTAATACCGGATCTGAAAATAACACCATATTTAAAAGAGGAATCAATTTTGGTTGGAGAAATGCTATTCTTTGAAGAAAAAGAATTACTATTGCTTGTACTTACACCAATATTTAAAGCTATTGTGTTTAAACTTTTATTTGGAGACTTAACACTCCCATTAGAGAGATGAAGCAATGTCAAGCCGCATTGTAATGCCAATGGTCCTATAAATTTAGGATGTTTATAATTAAGCATAACATAGGAGCCACTTAATAGATGAGAGCCAAAAGCATTGTTTTTAGGATTACTTATTTTATTGTAAGGGTTTGTGACATAAGAGACTCCTTGTGCAAAGCGGAATAATAACCGCCTTTTGAAAAAATAAAAATTGTAATGTCCAAATAAACCAAATGAATTACCTAAAACATCGTTATTAAAATTTTGAGTGTTAAAAGAAACTCCGTATTCCGGATAATTATAAAGGCTATGCCAAAACTTTTCTCCAGAAACTTGCTTATTCCATCCTAATATTAATCCATTTGGATGATCTTGTATTAAATGAGTTATGTCTTCATTATGACGAGCAATGTTACCTGAAAAAAAATTTAAATCAATATAACTTAGATTTTTTTTGCTCTGAGAAATTGCAAAAAAACAAACAAAAAAAAGTAATAATGAAAAATTATATCTAAGCAAAAAAATAAAGTTACAATCTAAATAAATATAGATATTAAATTACATATTTGAGTCAAAGTTTTTTTTTAAAATTTAAATCTTTACATTTGCAATCAAATTAATTGAGGATAAATTTGATCTGATTGCAACCTCAGAAAAAAAAGCTAAAGCAGTAAAATCCCTTAGCTTTTGTAATAATTTTTCTTCATAATTTATAGCTATGAGTTATTTGTTTACATCTGAAAGTGTGTCAGAGGGACACCCCGATAAAGTTGCCGACCAAATTAGCGATGCAATTATTGATAATTTTCTCGCATTTGATCCAGAATCTAAAGTGGCTTGTGAAACTCTTGTTACAACTGGACAAGTTGTATTAGCAGGAGAGGTAAAATCAAAAACATATCTTGATATTCAACAGATTGCACGTGATACTATAAATAAAATTGGTTACACTAAAGGAGAATATATGTTTGATGGAAATTCTTGCGGGGTCTTATCAGCTATACATGAACAATCAGATGACATTAATAGAGGTGTAGATAAAAATGAATTCGAAGAACAAGGCGCTGGAGATCAAGGTATGATGTTTGGATACGCTACTAATGAAACTGAGAATTACATGCCTTTAGCTTTAGAACTTTCCAATAGAATTTTAAAAGAACTCTCTTGTATTCGTCGTGAAAATGAAGAAATTACTTACTTACGCCCTGATTCCAAAAGTCAAGTAACCATTGAATATAGCGATGAAAATATTCCTTTGAGGATTGATTCAATTGTACTATCTACTCAACATGACCCATTTTTAAGTGACGATAATGCAATGTTAAATAGGATAGAAAAAGATGTAAAAAACATTTTAATACCTAGAGTAATTTCAAAATTACCTAAATCTATTCAGGGGCTTTTTGACGAAAAAATAATATATCATATTAATCCAACAGGTAAATTTGTCATAGGGGGTCCTCATGGAGATACTGGTTTAACAGGGCGTAAAATAATTGTAGATACTTATGGTGGTAAAGGCGCTCATGGAGGAGGCGCATTTTCTGGAAAAGATCCAAGTAAAGTTGATCGTTCTGGAGCTTATGCTATGCGCCATATAGCCAAAAATATGGTTGCAGCTGGAGTTTGTAATGAAATATTAGTTCAAGTCAGCTATGCTATTGGCATTGCAAAACCCACTGGTTTATATGTAAATACTTATGGTTCTTCTAATTTAAAAATTAGTGATGGTGAAATAGCTAAGAAAATTATGACTATTGTAGATCTTCGCCCTTCAGCAATTGAAAAATCTCTTAAATTAAGATCCCCAATTTATAGCGAGACTTCAGCTTATGGTCACATGGGAAGAACTAATAAGTTTGTAAAAAAAACCTTCCGTCAGCCAAATGGTATTGAGAAAAAAATGGAAGTAGAACTTTTCACATGGGAAAAATTAGATCTAATTCCTGCCATAAAATCAACTTTCAATTTCTAAGTTATAGGGTTTTTGGATATATTATAACTCAAATCGTACCCTGAACGTAATATATCTAGGTTGTATAAAATACTCTGTTGCGCTAACTGAAATATTCCCTGCATTACTTTGATTTTGGGATCTCGTATCTAATAGATTGGTTGCTCTTAATTCATATTCAAATTTAGCATCTTCGTTCTTACGATATGATAATGAAGCATTCCAAAACTCAAATGTATTTATAGTTCCAATCTCATCACTAAAATCATTGAATGAGTAATCTGTTCTAAAAGTAAAAGACTTTAAAAATAAAGCATCAAGCTCTATTGTTGGGCTTTTTGTATAAAACTTAGTACTATTTTGACCTAAATTATTATCTTGTATAGTGTAACGATAACTTAAATCTAGATTAGGTGCAGTTCTAAAATTTGTTCGGATTTGAGCTCTATAAGTCTGTGAAAAAGTTTCATTTTCTGATCTTCTATTTTGAATAAATTGATTGAAAATTGAATAATTAAAATTTGCTCTTAAAGTTCCTCTAATTTTTCCAAATGTCCGTTGAAATCGACCACTTGCATTCATACTCTCATCTGCAAATGGAGAGTTAAATGGTGTTGACACTCTAATTACACTTCCGGGTTGAAACACAGATTGTGTACGTATATTATCAATACTTTTATTATAATTAAGACTCGCAAAAACATTAGTGTAATTAAACATGTTAAAGCTATAATAAAACAGACTAACATTGTGTGATAATGCATTTTCTAAGTAAGGGTTCCCAGAAAATAAAGAATTGTAGTTATTTAATACCAAACCACTGGCAAAATTTGAAACATCTGTAAACTGTGTTTGCATTCTGTAATTTAGATTAAGAGTCTCACTCTTTTTAAGCTGTACAATCACATTTAAATCAGGTAAAAACCTAAAAAAATTATCAGTAGCTTTTTGACCAAATTGGGTATTATTAACATTATATGCATGCCCAGAAATTCCAGGTGTAATCGTAAAGATTCCTGTCTTTAATCTGTAATGAAGCCCTAAATATAAATCGGTAAATCTGTAGTCTATTGAATTTACATCAGAAACATCAGTTGGTGACGAATCATACAAAGATCCGTCATCTAAAAATTGAAATATATTTGAGTCAAATTTTTGATGACTAAAAATTGTTCCTAATGTAAAATTCAAATTACTTTTTTTATTTAATATCCTCCAATAATCAAGCTTTGCATCTAACTGATTAGATTGTACGCGTTTTTCTTGACTTAAATTATAATTGCTTTGAAATTGATCTAACCCAAGATTTTCAGCAGTGTCATCATAGCTAAATTTGTCCTCTAAAATGGCATTATATAAAGGGTCTTCATCTTTTAATACATGCTGAGCTTCTAGAGCAAAAATATTTTTATCGTCAAGGGTATAATAGTAATTTAAGTTTTGACTTACATTAAATGGAGTAACTTCTTCTATTTGATCAATTGATTGGTTAATAGAAGAAAAAAAGCGTTGATCTTGTTCACTTTGGGATAACTGCCCAAAAATCTCATACTCGAGTTGATTATTCGCATCAGGCTGATATTTTGTTGATAATTTAAGCATTCCTAAATTATTTTCTTGAAAAGTATTACTTTGAGTCTCCTCATTTGGAATGCCAATTCCTGCATCAGTGTACTGAATCGATCTATTTTCTTGAAGCTCATTTCTGCTATTTGAAAATATGGCAAAACCTCCCAAATCGAGAGAACTCTTTGGGGACCAACTGAAATTTGCAGCTCCAAATTTTGTATTTATGTCTTTAGCACGATTATTTTGCAGTGTCAAAAAACCAATATCATTATTTCCTAGATTTATACTAGTACCACTAGTTGCACTTGGTCTTTTAAACCCACCTGTGAAATTAAAATAGTCTCTTCTAGTGAAAGCTACTTCACCAATATTATTTAAGTCTCCAATGAAGTTTAAACTATATTCTGGGCTATAATAAAATAATTTTGGTTGGATTAAATACAAATTATCTGTCTTAGGATGAACTTCAGGCTCTCCACCGCCACCTAAAATATTACCAAACCAAAAATTCTTTTTACCTTCTTTGAGCTTGATATTCAAAGCGACATTATTTTGGTTGTTTGTAACACCACTTAACTGTCCAACTTCTGCATAATTTTTTAAAACCTGGACCTTGTCAACGGCATTTGAAGGAATATTTTTTGTTGCTAATTTACTATCTCCATCAAAAAAATCTTTGCCCTCAACCATAACCTTTGTAACTACTTTGCCCTCAACTTCAACCTGGCCGTCATCGTTGATTTCAACTCCTGGTAAGTTTTCTAAAACATCTTCCAGTTTACGCTCTGTTCCTTTATTGAAAGAATCTGCATTATATGTCAAAGTATCACCACTAACAGTTACTGGCATTTCATATGTTAACTCAACTTCGTCTAATAAGTTATCTTCTTGAAGAATAAAATTTTTTGTCACATCAGATGTTAATGTCTCCAATCTTTCAGCAGCTGATTTCATGCCAATGTAACTGACTTGGATTGAGTAGATTGTATTCTTTTTAAGATTAAGCTTGTAGCGACCATTCTCGTTTGTTATTCCGTAGGAGTCTAAAGCGCTTGTTGCTTTATTAATTGCGATAACGTTAGCTAACTCTAATCCATTACCAAGAGAATCTTTTACATATCCCTCAAGTTTAATTTGTGAATAAGAAAAAGAAAAGATTAATAGAAATATTGTACTTAAATAAATTTTCATATAAATGTAATTTGATAAATTGAATTATTATTTCCTGCTGCCTCGTCCTCTGTACATTTCTCGCATCTCAATCATTTTTTGTTTCACAGTTGAATTATAGTCATCTCTAGATATAACCCGCCCTTTTTCTGGAGCTTTAATTTTGATTTTATCTTGTGGATTTAAAGTGATTTTACTGCACAAGATTGTAGTTCGATCAGCATTAACTTCAAGGATTAAGCCTGGTAATCCCCAAAACTCCCCCGGTCCTTGACTAATTGGAATTTGAGGTGTATACCATGCAACAACATTTATAGTCTTAGGTATTTCAATATCCTCTGTAATAGATTTTGTCTTTTCAGATTTATTTTGTGATTCAGTTTTATTTTTTCTAGACTTACCACGCATACTTCTCCAATCAAACTCATCAACAGTTTTAACAGCTGTTGCCTTAATACACAAATATTTACCAATCTGCTTTGTCTCATTTCCAATTTTCCAATCTAGTTTTTCTAGTGAGTCTGTAATTAAAAACTGTCTTCCATAGAAATCTTGATCTTGAACAAATTGGTTATCACTGATGTTTTTGTATTGAGGCCCAGCAGTAAAACTACTCCACCAATTAAATCCACCTTTTCCAGGTGCTGACAATACCTCCTCTTCTTCGTATATTGAAGAAATTTTATCAAATGTAAGTATATAACTTTTTTCAAACATACCTTTCATTCTGTCTGAGATCTGTTTCTTTTGTGCATCAGTCATCTGCCCATTCCCCCATCCACTCATATCAGGAGAAGTTTTTGAAAAATAATAGGCTTTGCCTTGAAAATCTTGAGATATTATGTGATTTGACACCAAGATTATCATTAACAGAAAAAGATTTTTTATTGTATTTGCAATCATTATAAAAATTTTTCAACTGTACATTATGTTTAACAACAGTGAGTTAAATTCTTCACAAATTAAATTATTGCTCAATATATTCAATTGTAATATTTCCAGATTCTGAGTCTCTACTTTTGCTTCTATATTGCTCACTCATCTCTTTGGATTTTTTCAATATTATTTTGTTATAATCTGCTTGACTTACTTTTGATCCTTTTTTGGGTTCATAAATTTTTACACCATCTTTTGGATTAAGAGTAATTGAACTACATAAAATAGTCATATCGCCATCATTAACCTCTAATATTAAACCTGGCAAACCATGGTATTGAGATGGACCATTACTAATCGGTATTTGAGGTGTATACCAAGCCGTTACTTCTCTACTAACTGGGAGATTAGCTGATTGATCTCCGTCTAAAGTAAAATTAGATGCTTCAATATCACATGTAGCCTTAAAACATGTGTATTCTCCTATATTTTTTGTCTCCTTTTGGAGTACCCAATTCAATGCCACCAGTGAGTCTCTAATAATAAATTGTTTCCCATAAGTCTCTTTTTGATCAATAAAATATTTTTTTTGGATGTTTTTATAAAG
>Ga0213865_10000583_pt1 | contig 24591 bp, 28 predicted proteins | sample PICome_6_FD_160100 | JGI IMG/M metagenome (GOLD analysis project Ga0213865, IMG submission 160100) | Coastal seawater microbial communities near Pivers Island, North Carolina, United States - PICO282 | ecosystem: Environmental > Aquatic > Marine > Coastal | place: USA: North Carolina...
TTAGAAAAAATCTATTAAAGATATCAGAATCTTCTAACTCCATTGGTGCGAATAAGAAATCATGCCCACCAATCTCAACAAAATCTTCTTTGTACATCATCCAAGGTGCAAATATACCATCAGTAACTTTACCCTCATTTTCTATTTCCTTTTGTGATACGAAGTTTAAAAAGTTTTCTTTTTGTTCTGAGAACTCATCTACTTCTAATCCAAAGTTTTGTACATACTTTTCAGGACCAGGTGGATGGAGTGGTGGTTCAATTCGAGTTGCTGAAACTACCTTCTTAGGTTTTAAATGTTTCAACATATGTTCTACATAGTTAGGTGTTACTACCATATCCGAGTGTAGAATTGATACTACTTCAGTTTTTGCTAAATCAAACCCAACATCATATAATACCGTATGCCCAACTCTATCAGGTCCTTCGTTTCTATAAGTGATTATGTTATCTCTACCTTCAGAGTATTGAGTAATCCAATCCCAACTATTATCATCAGATGCATCATCTAAGATTACCACATCATGTGAATCACCATAGTGTTCTTCAATTGAACCCACTGCTTGTTGTAGATATGGTAGATTACTTCTACAAGGTATTACAAATGTTATTCTATTTACCATAGTTTTCTAAATAGTATTTTAAATCTTCAGGTGTTCCCAATCCCCACATTTTTGGAATATCAAATGTTCTGATTTCTTTACCACCTTCGATTGCTTGATTGAATACAGGACAAACATAAAACTCGTTGTTTACTCTGATATCCTTCTCAATCATTTCTTCTGCATATTTAACAAAATCAGAACCATGTTTCCAATAGTAGTATCCTACCGTTGCAATATCTGATATTGGATTCTTTTCAGCAACTTCAGTTACTAATCCACTTTCATCTACTTTAGCAAAACTCCATTTAGGGTGAGTTGCTCTAAATGATACAATTCCACCATCTGCATCAGTTTCATTCATTTTGTACATAAACTCAGTTGAATCCCATTCTACGAATTGGTCTGAATTAGCAAAGAAAAGAGGATTATCATTATCAATATATTCTTTTGCGAGTAGTGCAGTACAAGCAGCTCCTTCAGTTAATCCATCTACCTCAACTATCTTAGAGTTAGGTGCTATTAGATTAAGTAATGTATCTAAGTTATACTTTTCTCTATGCTCTTTCTGAACCACGAAGATGAAGTTTGCATCGATACCCAAATTCTCCACCACCAATTGAATCATTGGTTTACCCTCTACATCGATTAGTGGTTTTGGGAAGGTATATCCTGCTTGTTGGAATCTACTTCCTGCTCCTGCCATTGGGATAAGTACATTCATTTTCTTATCCTCCCATTTTAAGTTGTTGTTTGTGTTTCCCATTTCTATTTCAGTTAATTTTTTAAATATATTTGTGTAAGTTACTTCGGTTGGATTTTTTACTCTCAGCACATGAGCTTTTGAACGATTGGCTGCAAGTAATCCATAAGGTGAATCCTCTACAATTAGAGTTTCTTCAGGTAAACAACCCATTTTTGAGATTGCTCTCCAATACATTTCGGGGTGTGGTTTAGAGTTTTGTACATCTTCGTTTGAAATGATGTAATCCATAAACTCCATAATACCCAACTTTGAAAGTACAGTCAAAACTGTCTTTCTGATTGAGTTTGAACAAACTGCGATTTTATACCCATCTTCAACTAATGCGTTCATTACCGATTGTAAAGTTTGGTTTGGTTGTAACTCTTTTAACTTTTGTAAAGTCAACTTTTGTTTACCTTCCCAAATCTCTCTATGTTGCTCAATTGGTAATCCTTTTTGTTCACTTAACATCTCCAACTTTTGGTTGGTTTTTAATCCATCGTAAGTTGAAAGATGTTCTTGCCAACTAATTGCGTATTCTTCACCCAATGCTTCGTTGAGTGCATCATAATGAATGTTCTTTGCCTCAACAAGAACACCATCTAAATCAAATATTACTAATTTTATACTCATACTATTCCTCTTTGAAATGGTACAATACCATATTCATAAAACAATTTATCTAATTCTTTTGAATACTCACTCATATTCCATCTTCCTTTGTTTATGGCTGTTGCTATGTAAGGGAAAACAATACTATCATAATGATGAATACCTCGTTTAACTTCTCCCCCCAATTTAACCATATAATCTCTTCTGTTATTTGGAACTGCTCGTTCAAAATCCCATATATCTTTAGAAGATATACTTTCTAACAAATATACAAAATTTTTTGGAGAAATCAAAGTAGGTTGTACTGAAAATTTTGAGTATTCATTTGAAATCAAAGTTTTATCAATTTCAAATTCCAAATCATTACCCTTAACGTAAATAAGTTTTATACTATCAACGATACCATCTCTCACATAAGACGCGTATTTTTGAATTTTATCACTCTGAGGATAATCATATAAAATCATATCTTCATGTAAAAATAAAATTACATCTTCATTAATCTGCGGTATTGTTGATAATAATCTATCTACATAAGAATCACTATCATTGTACTTAATGAAAGTATGTTCAGATACTAATGAATGGTCTTTATCACTAATAATATAAATTTTCTGATTTGGTAGAAATTTTTTAATTTCACCGAAAAAAACTTTACATACATCATCGTATTCTGAGTTTGTGTATAGTACTATTGAAGGTATCATAATGTTTTTGCTAAGTTAATATATTTTATAAACTTCGATTTATCGTCATGAAGAGGTATTAAACTAAATAATAATGTTTTAGTAATTTTTTTAATTATATCCAATTCGTGATTCTCGAATCGAGAATTGAAATAAGTAATCATTTTATTTTTATATGAATCTTTAATTTGTTTATCTAAAAGAATCTCATCATATCCAATCAATGATTGATAAATTTTTGCATAATCGTAGAAAGAATGACCAAATATACTAAGGTCTTCACCCTGTTTTCCTTTAACATCTACAAACTTTATATTTCCCATGTTGGTTAGAATGATATTACTAAAAACCAAATCTCCATGAATAACTACATATTCACCACTCATTGACGATAGTGAAGAATTAAAATAATCGTTGTGAGTTACTCCATACTTTAAGTAATTAAACGATTCAAATCTTTTACTTAATTTTTCATTATAATCATAATAACGTTCAAAGTTTCCATTTGAATCTGTTTTATGAATTTCCTGTATTGTAGATAGTAACAAATCGATATGGTCTGTTGTAAGAATTTCGTTTATATAAAGAGTACTAAAATTACTACCATCGATTTTTTCCATTACCACTTTACCAGTTTCTGCAGAGAATAGTTTTGGAAAATATTTTTTAATAGGGTATTGTTGTATCTGTTTATAATAGTTGGATTCTCCTTCTAATTTAATATCATCTGAAATCTTAGTAACCGTATCGGAATCAAATATCAATTTATTAAAATGTCTTGGAGTAACATCCTCCATGTAAAATCCCAACTCTTTATTCAAATCGGTTTTAGGATTTATCATCAAATCATCAATATAAAAATGTGCATAGGGTTTTCCGAAAAATAATTCATCATACGGAATATCAAACTCCTTTAATGTATTCATGGTAATTTCACCAATATCTGCTATAATTGCACCAACATTACTACCATGTGTTCTCATTCTTCGTGCAGTATAAATAATAATGTGATGACCTTGTTTTTTTAAATTACGAAGATAATTTATCGTTTTTTCTATTGGTTTTACAGAAGTATAATCACCTACAATTGTTGGAAAAGTAACTAATGTATTATCTAAATCAAATACAAATCGTTTTTTTTCTGTTGGATACTTTTTAGCAAATTCTATAATTTGTTGTGGAGTTCCTAAAACATAAAAATCCTTTACTTCAACTGACGAAAAATAGATTTTATCTTTTAACATTTCTTTAATAATATCCGATATAAATTTTTCTGATTTACTTTCTATTTTATCAATATATTCTAAAACCTGTTCTGCAGATTTAAAAACATAACACCCTGAATTAGCATTATCTGATATCTTTACTTTTTCTTTTACATCTACTATTTGATTATTATCTAGTTTGATGTAAGAAAATAGAGGTTCTAACGTTGTACTTTTAAAATACGTTGTAAGATTATTATCATTTTTTCGTATCTTACTTAAAATATCTTCACTATACCAAGTATCCCCATCTAATAAAATAATTTTACCTTTTATGTTGAAATGATTTATACAAAGTTTTATGGTCTCAGATGGACCATTTGTTGTTGGTAGGGAAGTAAGTTTTATATTGGGATATATTGAATTAACTACTTCTTTAAATTCAAACCCATCTAAATATTCATTATAAGGAATATAAACAATATCAGAATCTTGAATATTTAAAGATTCTAATAACCAAAAAATTATTTCCTTTCCAAGAACTTTAATTAACGGTTTTGGTTTTGTATATCCATTATCTGAAAATCTCTTTCCTACTCCACCAAGTGGTATTATTATATTCATATTTTATATTTTATCTATTCCCAATACGTAGGTAATAATTCTTTTTTATCCCATAATCCGGTTTGAATCAAAAACCATTTCCAACCTTTGATTGCATTAACAATACCACCATCATTAGATCCACACCAATATTCATATTCTGAATCTACTCTTATATCATTTGATAATAAATTAAAAATATTAGAAAAATGTTTCATATTTTCTAAATTAGAATAAAACCACATATCAGCGGGTCCTTCTGATTCCAAATATTGCCAATCAGCAGTATAGAATTTATTCATATTAAAATTTGTGTTAAAATTAATACATTGAACTGCATAAGGATTTCTACCCCCAATACCTGATGAATTTCTATTTATTCTACCTAAATCAAATCTTGATTTTATAACACAATCATAATCTATGTTTGATTTTAATAACAATTCAAAACACTTTTGTACTGAATAATATTGGGAAAATACATTCCAAAATGGAGTTCCGTGTGGTTTAAATTTATCCAAACCATTTCTATTAAATAATGGTTTAAAATCTATTTGAGGTTCAAATATAGAATCTTTTATAAGGTTATTATATAACTTATTTATAACATCTCTACTTTCTAAATCCCAACTATGAATATAGACATCTACATTATTACCATCTAAGATATGTTTTTTAATATGCTCGTACCCATCCAATCCAAATGAGTTTTTATCTTTTGGTGAATTAAAGTAACCATGTAAACATAATGCTATTTTCATTATTTTATAACTTTATTATCTTTGAATACAGTAAATTCAGTTAAATCTCTATATCCATTATCTTCACCCAAATCACTCATATGTTCAGGATAGTTTTGGAACATAGCCAATCCATGTGCAGCTTGTTGAGGAGTCATATACATATTCCATCCGTGGAAAGTAATATCATCATCTTTGTAGTACTTTTCACTTCTACCTTCATATCTTGCTTTCTTAAACCAATCTGCTGCTTCAGCGTTATCAGTTAAAATCATACCACCTTTCCAAATTGGAAGTAACTTTTTGATATGAAATGATAAACACATAAACTGTCCCTCTTTGTACATTCCACTTGTCAACCTTTTAGCTGCGTCCCAAATTGGATATGGTTTAAGTTGATACATTCCTTTCCAATGATTTGCTTCTGCTCTTTTATCAAAGATAACCTCACCACCTGCATGATGAATTGATTGTGGTACTGATAGGTAAGTTTGTGATGGAATTGTAACTTCCCTTACCTCCAAATATTTACATACCAAAAACAATGCATTAGTACAACTATCTACTGAGATTGCATAAGGTGAACCTGTATATTCTGCAATCTCTTCTTCAAACATTCTTACAATTTTGTATGGGTTGTGTTTCATCTTAATCTTTTGTTAGTATATAAAATTTCTTTTTAAATCCACAACTTCTAAATAATCTTAAGCTTGCTTCATTATCTACTTTTACTTTTGCAAATGCGGATGGCCATAACTCCATACATTTGTTAATCATAAATTTACCCACTCCCTTTCCTTGAAAATCAGGGTGAGTACATACTCTAATATCATCTTCAATCACTCCCACATATCCGGCAGGTTCTCCATCTACCAAGGCAATTCGGTAAAACTGAGAGTGATTACTCATATAAGATTCTTGCATCTCTTCAGTAATGTGAACTGATTTGATAAAACCATCTAATACTCTTTTATCATTTCTAAGAACTCTTACGAATTCCCAATATTGTGGTGAACATTCTACTAATTCCATACACATATTTTTTGTAAATCTTTACCTCCTCGATATCCCCAAAATGCCTCTAAATATCCTCTATGGGTTGGCATATCCATCATTGGTGTTAAACAAGTTCCAATATCAATATAGGTATTATCAGGAAACTCTCTGAATAACTCCACAACTGCCAAGTTTGTAAATGAGGATGCTGAGAAAAGGAATACGTGGTTTTTAATATTATTTGTTGTAATCCACTCTTTAATATCTTCAATTTTTCCATAATCATTAATCATTGCATTGTAACCTACTCTAAAATCTTTCACAAAGAATGGTAACCTATCTAAATTTGCATCTTTATGTCCAACGAATACACAATCTCTACTATAAAAGATTGGAAGTATTTCTCTAATAAAAAATGGATAGTTTCCATTTACCCAAAGATTAGCCCAAGTTAAAGATTCATCATCTCCACCAGCCAAATCAACTTGCCAATCGAATTGCTCTTTACCTACACAACAACTACAACTAATTCCTTTGTAATAATTGGATTGTTTATATTGTAATGATTCAACTAACTTTTGTTGATAAAATGAATGTTGATTTGGGTCAAAGTGTTTAAAATCAGGTTGTTGATAAACTCCTCCCTGCTTTCTTTCTCCTATTTGAATTAAATTACTATCTAACTTTAATTCTTTATTTTGAAGAATATACATTTCACCATCAGAAAATCTCGAGAATGCAAAATGTTCTTTATTTCTTAACTTTTCTTTAAAACTATTAAAATGCTCTCTAAAATTCTTCATCTTTCAATATCTTTAATACTTTTTCTGATGTTCTTCCATCTCCATAAGGACAAGATTCACTAATATACGGATTTTCTATGAGTTTTCCAAATAAATCATACAAATCATTTGGAGAATCGCAAAGGTGTAAATGACCAGTATCGATACCCTCCGGTCTTTCGGTTGTTTTTCTACATACAATTACTTTCTTATTAAAGAATGAACCCTCTTCTTGTAACCCACCACTATCTGAAATGATTAGGTTTGATTTAATTAGAGTGTTAATCATATGAGTATGCTCCATTGGTTCTACCACGGTTACATTTTTCAGAATATGTCTATGTTTCTTTACATTTGGATTTGGATGAATTGGTAATACAAATGTGTAGTGTGGATATTCAATTGCAAGTTTTTCAATCTCCTCAAACCACTTGTCCATCCAATGGTGATTTTCTCTACGATGTAAAGTAATTAAGATAATATTTTCCATTGTAGGTTTTGGAAAATCCACTAAGTTATCTAATACTGAATTACCTACCACATGAATATCACCATGTACTTTCTCATCTTTCAGATTTTGTGCCGATAATTCGGTTGGTGAGAAGTTTACATCTGCAATTCTTGCAATCATTTGTCTATAACCCTCTTCAGGATATGGATGTTGTAAATCACCACTTCTTAATCCTGCTTCTAAATAATAGATTTTGATTTGTCTATTGAATGCAGCGAGTGCACACGCAAATGCTGAACCCGTATCACCCTGCACCAACACTCCTCTAAAATCTCCTTCGGGAAACATTACCATACAATCAAAAATAATATTATCCAAACGATGCATTCCTGAACTCATACTGATTTTATAATCAACTTCTACATCTTTCAATAAATCAGGATGCTGACCTGTGAATAGAAGTTTGTATTCACTTCTATCCATAAGTTTAATCAATGGTTTAATCTTTAACCATTCGGGTCTTGTCCCAAAGCATAATAATATTGGTTTATTTTTCATTTACTAATTTCCAACCTTTTAATCTTTGATTATGAAAATATTCATTCATTAGTTTTCTAAATGGAGTTCCTTCAATATTTGCTTGGTTTGATTCCCACAAAGAATTGGCATCTCCACCATATTCACCACCCTTAATACTACCCCAAAGTTCAGTATCATCTCGTGGATGTGGTGGTACAAACGTAGGAATTCCTGCATACTTTTGTAACATATAAGAAAAGTGCATATCTTCACCACAAGTATTATATTTTGGGTCAGGTAATTCTCGTGAGAAGTGTGATAACCACTCTTTCTTAAAAAACCAACTATGTCCAACTAAATCTACTTGAACAGTTTTATCATTGTTTCCCATTCCTGGCCATCCAAATCTCAAGTAGTGTTCATAATATGATGAATATTGTGGTTTTACAGGATTTGGATAAAGTAACCCAACTGTACCTAATAATCCTTCATTTGTTTTCATTGTTTTCATACAATTTTCTAACCATCTACGACCAGGGATTGTATCATCATCAAATACTACCACATATGGATTTTGTGCATTCATGGCAAAATAAAATCTTGCCCAAACCCCAAAGTTGTAATTACAATAAGCAACCGGAATTTCACTACCAATATCATAATTAAGTAAATCATTATCACCGGGATTATTATACCATAATAAAATCTCAGTTGGTGGAACTGTTTGATTTTTTAGTGCCTCTAATTGCTCATCGAGGTTCTTACCTCGTTTATAACCATTTAATACTGCTGTAATCATTATTTAATTCCGTTTATCATTCCATATTCATCAAAAGTTGGAGGTGAACCCCACTTTGATAACCACTTTCTTAAATTATCTTGCTCTGCTTTCTTTTGTCTTTCAGATGTTTTACCATCATTTTCTTCTAATCTATGAGAACCTCTTGCTCCAAAGTGCCAGATTAAAGATGTAGTTGGTAAAATAAACTCAAACCCACTTTGTAACATTCTTAGGAATAAATCCATATCATCATAAGATGCAGGTGCAAATAGTGGGTCATTACCTCCTATTTCATCCCAATCTTTTTTTCTGATTAGAGCACTTACACCTTCACCCTTTGGGATTTCAAAATTGTTCATTTCAGTAAACTCTTTAGCAAATTCATCAAAAGCATCTGAGTTAAAATCATAGTGATATGCCCCAAATGCATCTTGAGGTACTACTACGGTACCTTGTCTACTTTCTGAATTAGTAAACATTTTAGGTTCTACTCTATGTGAGTTTACCCACATCTTTTTATATGGGTACTTATCAAAGATATCAAATAATGCTTTATCCCAATTTGGTGTTACATAGAAATCTGAATGTAAGAACATAATGTACTCAGTTTCTACTCTATCAGCACAAAAGTTCATTCCACCACCGATTCCTTTTGGATTATCATTTTTATCGATGTAGTATTCTAAATCATATCTTTCCGAATTTTCCTTCAACCATTCATCGGTTCCATCACTACAATTTTCTGCATGAATGATAAATGGCGCATCTTTAAAATAAGAGTTCTTACGAACACTATCTACTGCTATCTTTAGATACTCTAAATTATTAAACGTAGAAATACAAAATGTAAGAGGGGGAGTTTCTAATACCTGCTTATTCCATTCACTTTTTAGATATTCACCATCAATCAATCGTAAATCATTTGCACCATCTCCCCAAATAATTTGAGTTAGTGAGTAAATGTTTTCAAATGGTATTTTTCTCAATGAACCTATATCAATGATTTTAAAATCAGAAAAATCATTTTTAATTAGAATATTATTAGGTGATACATCTTCAAACGAAATACCCAACTCATCTGAAATTTGCGTATGTTTTGAAATTACATCGTTATAGAATTGTACTGCAGTTTCTCTATTTGAAAAATGTTCGTGGAACTTATCTCTCAATTCAAATGCATAATCTCTTTCATAGAAGTTATTTGCTGATTTAATAATTAAAGGATAATAATCTGAGTGATATTCAGTAATAATAATATCACTTGATATCTTGAACGTTTTTACTATTTTATTTTCTTCAGTTTGTGTATAATCTAATATTTTAGTTACTAAGGTTTCATCAGAAACTATGTTCGAATCTATCCACGGGTCATGTCTTTTTATTACAAAAAAACTTTTAGATTCTCCGTTAACTTCACAATCATCCCATATCTCATATACTCTTCTTGGTTTATCAACATGAGTTGATTGAATTGGAGTAATTTTACTCGGTGTAATTTCAATTTGACCGATTCCCTTTATATAAATTTCCTCTACTCGTATTTTACCATCCATTACAATATAATCTTCATTAAAGTTAAACGTATGTGTACCAATAAGTTTAGGGTACCAATCTGCTTCAATTTCATGTACAACCTTTTCGGTGTAGTTATTCTTATCATCAAATTCAATTGATTTAAATACCAATCCTCCACCATATAATTTAGTATTATTTTGAACAGGTCTTATCAGTTTACCCTCCCATTCAAACATCTTACCTGCTGGTCTTGAATTGGTCACAGTTTGTGCACCAACTACCTTCCACTCTCCCAATAAACTATCTGAACTAAAGATTGTTAATTTATGGTCTAAATCTATACCCGAAGTTGTAAATAATATATACTTTCCATTGTGGTTAAAAATTTCTATATCTGAAGTTCTTACATTTTCTGCTATTACTTTTGAAGGTATCCATTTGTTTGGAAACTCTTCTGCTTCATATAATATAATTTTACCAGAATCTCCTGTTTCAGGAATCATGTAGATTTTACCATTATCTTCAAATACATTCGGAAACGATAAATGAAAAGGTTCTTCTATAATTTTAGTAGGAGTTGTAATGGATAAATCATCGTTGATGATACTATAAGAGATGATACCTTTTTTGTAATCGTACTCTTCAAAAAATAAATAGTTTACACCATCGTGTTTATATACAAATGGGTCTGCATAATAAGTTCCAACAGGAGAATCTATCGATACATAATCAGTAGTATCAAATAATTCCTCACCCTTCTTTTTTATACCAATAAACCACTTATTTTTCATTCTGTATAACTAATTTTCTTAGATAACCTTCTTTTGCAACTACATAAGGTAATTGTGAATCAGGATTTTGTTTTACTTGTTTTGGAACATATAACCATTTGTATGCCATTTTATCTTTATATTGTTCTCGGTTCTTAATTAAATCAACCCAAGTACCTCGATAACCTGCTCCAAAATCAACCCACTCAACTTCTGAGTGATTTATGTAGTGTTTAATTAAATTAAACCACATATATTTTCCCATGTATCTATCATTTGTAGTATTTTTATCATATAAAGGTGGATGACAATAAACGTAGTTACCAAACCTTTCTACAAATTGTATAGATAATATCGTATTATCTTCCGAATATCCAGCAAATAAATCAATAACACCAAGTTGATTCATTCTATGAATATGCTCAGGTGGAAATCCCCATTGTCTTTTTTCTCCACGAATCAGTTGTTGTTGCCAAAGTGCCATAAAAAAATGAACTATTTTAGCATCATATTGAATCAAGTTATAAGTTAAATCACTATTATGTTTAAGTGTATATTTGTAATTTTTCTTACCTGTTGTAGCAAGAGAACTAATATACTCTTCAAAACTCGATACATTCGTGTTTACTAAAAGTGGAGTTTCCATCATTGATTATATAATTTTTGAAGAGCATCAGAACAACCTTCTGCTAATCTCAAAAAATCTCTGATGGTAAAATCCATTCTAAAGTTTTTATAGTGAATGTGGATTGATTCTCCGATGTTATCTTCAATATCTAATCTATCATTCATTATGGTTCCTCGTAACTTATCACCTGCAAGTGGAATCATACCAGCGTTTACATTCATGTGTGCATCCAAATCTTCTAAGAACAAACCATCATCACAACCCATATAACCATATAATTCTAAATCTTTCTGAATTGCAGTTGGTTTATGACCACATCCTGCATAATGCATCATATAGATATCTTGAATTTTATCTACTTCAGCATCTTGTAGAGATTTGCCTCTATATCCATCTGCCCAAATACGAGTAAAGTGCCATCTTGCTGGTAACTCTACGGGTTTCAATCCTGATTTACCAATTGCCCAATTCATATGTCCCATTTCACCTCCCCACTGTCCTACAACATAAGGTGGTTTCCAAAACTCCATCATTTTTTCAAGATGAACTCTATCTGCTAAGATAATACCTGAACTCCAATAGTATTCAAATAAATCCTTTAAACCATCCATTGGAAGTTGAGTTTGTTTTTCTACCATCCAATCATACCAAACATCATAAGTGTTTCCATATCTAAGATACAATTCTCCTTTTTCAAATTCTTGAAAAATATCAGGTGTGTTTTTATGAATGATTACATCTGCATCCATGTAAAGAAATCTTTCATGGTCTGATTTTAAAAAGTGTTCGATTGCAGATATTAAATTAAAATGACCAGTTGGATATTCAGGACGAAATACCTCTTCACCTAAAACATAATATTCTGCATCAATAGATTCTGCGTAATGTTTTTGTGATGGAATACAATATTCTGCATAATCTTCTGCTTCCTTTCCTACTACGATTGTGTATATTGCGTTCTTCTTCATTCTAATAATCTTTAAAAGTTATGTAATCATTGAATAAATTCTTTACATCACCACTCATAACTTTCTGATGAATAGTATCTGTAACCTTGTAAAAAATCATATCCATCAATCGATGTACTTTATCTGAATCTACTTTATCAATTAATTCTAAAATTCTTGCTTCGTATCTATCGGTTGTTTTTCTCTTATCAAAGATACAATGACAAACTAAATGAACTAATTCATCATTTGGATGTAAATGGTTAATATACACATCTGTTACCCCAACTTTATTATCTAATGCACTTCGTGTTAATCTTTTATCGATATTAACAAATGCAACGTTGTTTGCAACACTTCGATAATACATTCCTGTCATAATATCAAAGTGAACATCTAATTCTTGATGTTTAAAATGAATGTGTGGTTGTGCACCATACAAACAAGGGGAATTATCCTGATATATTTGGTAGTTTATTGGTTTTACTGCATCTACCACATCTTTGATATAAATGGTTGGAATTAAAACATCAATATCATTTTCAATCGAAGATTCGGTTGGAATTAAATCTAAATTTCGTAAAGTAGAAAATCTTCCATTTGTAACCTCATTGATAATTTTAAATGTTTCTTTAATTAGAATATCTTTAGTCATCGTATGAAGTTATTTTCTTATATTCAATCATTTTATTTGCACTATTGACAACATGAGATGCGAATTGAGTAAATTCCTCAGGTTTCATTTCTATTCTAAGTGCATCGTTTTGTAAGTGAATTATAGGACCATCGTTTAACTCAATTTCTAAATATCCCAATGCTTGGTCTTTAAATTCTACTCTTGCTAATTCTTTCTGTATTACTCCCATAATTAAAGTGTTTCGTAGTAATCGTTTTGTTTTTCTTGCCTATCTATATCTTTTGGATGATATAAAGAAAATTGCTCTTCAAATGGTAACATTGTTAATGTATTATAGTTAACAATTTTTTCATGTACTTTTCCAACCCATTCAATTTCTGAAGTCCTTCTATATAAACGTGTTTGTACATCCGGCCAATTCACCCATCCATTTTCGTTTACTCTCCATCCCCATTTTTTAATATGTTTATTCGTTAATCCTTCAACAGTGTTTACTCTTGGTACAAAGAAAAGGTCTACATCTTTATTTGATTCCAATAAAAGATGCATATTCTCAATCAAATATTCATGAGGGATTTCATCGGCATCGATTTGAAAAATAAACATACCTTTAGCATGTTCTTTTAAATTATTTTTAAAAGTTGCAAAATCATCATTAAGTGGAAATCCAATAACTTTTATATTTCTATGTAAGGTATTGACTATATCCAAATAATCCTTTACTTCTTTAGTAACTCCCACTTCATCGTATTGAATGAGAATATCATCATCTGATTGAATTCTTGGATGTAAAAAATTAATCAATCTTGTAATTTCTTCTAATTCATTACAAACCGTAATTGCATATGTAACGTTAAGCATAATATTTTTTTAATGTTTCTGTATCAAATAAAATTCTGGTTGCCTGAACAATACCTTCTCTATCGTAAGTTCTAAATGGAATTTTTGGAACTTTTAATTGAGATGAATTTTTTATATGTTGATTATAGAATTGTTTACCTGAAATATCATCAGTTTTATAAATTTCTGATATTGGATACCCTTGTCTAAGATTTGTTTTTGTAACATATTCTTCATCACTTAACGGTACCATTATAGTTTCAGTTTCTGGTTGACCAGTTTCTTCATTAATTTTAGTTATTACTTTTGTTTCAAATCTTGGAACATTTATTTTAAGTACATCTTTTACTTTTCTTTGTGCTAAGATAAAAGTTTTGGTCCATTCAAAAAACCTTTGCGGTTTTATGTATGAAATTTTTATACCATGAACTCGCTTTCCATACCAACCTGTTACCAAAAGTAAAGTAGCATCTTCTCTGGTTCGTAAACTTGAAGTATTTTCTTCATTTTTATACCTATAAGTGTTTATCCTAAAAACATCTAATGGTAAAATTCCTGTTTTACTTACTCGTTCTTCGGAAGATATAAATTTATCGTATTGAGCCGCGAAATTTTTATATTCTGCCATTATATTTTATTTAGTTTAGGTAATTTTAATTCAGATTGTCCTGGTGTTTTATTTAATTTTGGTAACTTAAGTTTATTCTCACCTAACTTAGGCATATTAAATGCTTTTTGTACAGGTACATTACCAATATATTTATCCATAATTTTACCAAGTTCTTCTGTCATTTTTTCCATCGTAAAATTATTTACAATGTTTGTTTTTAATCCCGATGATTGTTTTAGGAATGAATCATATTCATTAAAAACTTTATAGATTTTATTTGCAGCATCAGAGTAATTTACCGTAAACCATTTTGAATCTTTTAATAAAAATTTATCTGCAGCTGAATTATCTACTTGAGTTAACTGACCATCAAGAAAAACTGTATGTTGTTCGGGTAAGAAATCTACATGACCACTCCACTTAGAAACTAAAATAGGTTTGCCCGTTGTTGCAAATTCTGCAAGTGGTCTACCATATCCTTCACCTTTAGTAAATGATACCATTGCCTTTACTTTTGAATGATTGTAAAGTTGTGCCATTTCGGTATCTTTTAAATCACCATGTAGTAAATAAATTGGAGGTACATCATCTCCTAAATCTTTAATTACATTCTCAATTTTTTCTCTCGTAGTTTCTCTATCGATTACTGAAAATCCTGCATGAGATGTTTTAAGAATAAGACCTGGTCTTTTATCTTTTGGAAGATACTTAAAAACAGTTGAGAATGTTTTAATAACCATACCCACATCTTTTCTATCTTGCCCTAAGTTTCCTTTTAACCAATGACCTACAAATAAGAAGTTAAAATCTGTTTTAATATCTTCTAATACATCTGTTTCTGATTTTGGATAGTTGATATAAGTATCAATATCAACACCCTCAAAAAGAACCTCAACTGGTCTCTCTACTTTAAAAACTTTTATTACTTCACCAGTTTGTTTATTTTGTTCTTGATATTGAGTTTTATCAAAGAGAGATTTTGTAAAGTGTGATGGTACTAAAATAAGATTCATTTTGTTAGACCCATCAATAAATTCTTTTGGAATTATAGTGGTTTCAACTCCAGCAGTAATACCAATGTTAAAATTACCTTTTGCTTCAAATTCATTTGCAACTGACATCTGAATAAAGATATCGGGTTTTCTATTTACTTGTGTTACAACATTTGATAGCATCCATTTACCAAACTCAGTATTTGGGTCTGCTTGATTTTGTGGAGTGTTTCCCCAACGAGTTGGTACAATTTTTATATCGTACTTATCTAAATCAAATAATGATTTTAAAATATCCCTTGCGTGGTCTCCATAACCACTTCGAGTAAAAACGGGTGCTTGATATACTAATAAAGGTTTGCTCATAACTTCTTATCTTTTATATGCTGTAATATTTTCTATTTGGTTTGATTGGTTGAATGTTATTACATCCATAATTTCTAACACATCTTCACCAATTGTAATTGTAATTTCATTAAAGGTTTTTTCTCCACTCTGATATACATTGTGTAGAACTAGTTGAAAATCTAAATTGAATAGTTCAGAATTTGCATTTAAAACTTCTTCTCTACCACTTATATCAATATCCCAATCTATTAATCGAATAGTTGAAGAATATAGTTGAGATAGTTTTTTAACATCTTTACTACTAAATGCTTTAAAGTATTCTTGTGTTTTTAATGTATAAATCATTTTAAGCAATTTTAAATAGTTCGTATCGTTTTCTTGGTTTCCAATTTTCAAAAGTAGATTCAACACCGTTTACTAATTGTTGACACATATTTTCCGAAGATAATCCCATATCTTCAATAAATGCTCTCCTACCTTCTAAACCATTTTCTATTAGGTCTTCTTTTGAAGTATTATAAACACTTTCCATTTTTTCAGATAATTCGGTAATATCTACTTTATCATCCCAAATATATGGAGTTGGTACTGAACCAGTAAGAGTTCTTACCCTGCTCCAAATTGGAGTTGCCCATTTTCCCCAAGTTACCTTATCTTCCCATTCTCTCCAATTATGAAGTGAACCTATTTGCTTGTAATCTTCTGCGGTAAAATATTCACCATCTGATTTCTTTTTAAATCCACACTGGTCTTGTAATCCACCTGTCACATTTACAATAATAGGTGTTCCTGCCATTACTGATTCTGCAGTTGTTAATCCAAACCCTTCGTTACCTGCAATGTTAATTGTACAATCAACCATATTGTAAAGTTGATTTAATTGGTCAGTTGATAATTTAGAAGTTGAAAATACTACATTACATCCTGGTGCAAGAGTTTCTGCTACAACAGGTAAATCGGTACCGTTTTGGTCTTTTGGATTTGTATGCATTAATAATGCAACTTTACTTGCCTTTTCTTCACCAATTCTATCACAAAACTCTTTGAATGCCATAATCACATCCGATGGTTGTTTTCTACGGATATTTCTATTTGACCAGAAGAATATAAAATCATATTCTTTTCCTGCAAGAATTTTATTTTTAAAATCGTTGGGAACTTCGATTGGTTTGAATTCATTAGGATTAATACCGTGAGGTACATATGATACTTGCCAATCTGCATGAGGTTTCCATGTTGGTTTATCACTTCTACTTGTTAATCGAGAAACGATACCATAAGTTTGACGAGAGATTGCACCTAACCAATCACAACTTTCATAATAGTTTCTATTATAAAGTGGGTCGGGTAAATCATCCCAAATTGTGTAGTAAAGAATTGGACAATTTTCTCTGATTTCATGCTCCATATCATATAACCATGTCCAATAACGTGGGTCAGTAAAGTGTAGGATAGCATCAGGATTTTCTTGATTCATAACCTGTCTTAATAAATCAGCATTACCATACCCAGTCCAAGGTAGAATTTTAACTGATGCATCTTCTACACCAGTTCTTTTCTGCATATCTTGAGATAAATCTAAAATTTTACCTTTATCGGGGTGATTAATTGCTGCACCTACTTGGAACCAATCGTATTTATCAACAGTTCCCATTACCAATGCTTTACTCATAGTGGCGATACCACTACTCATCCTCATATCATCTGAAAGAAGAAGAATCTTTTTCTTTTTTGCCATAACTTGTTTAAATAACTTTTTTAAAATTGTGAACCACTAACTTGTAATGCTGTGTATTCATTCATCTCGTGTCTATACTCTATATCTGAAACGTATCTATCAACTGTCCTATTAACTACTTTTTGAAGTGTAACATTTGATTCGAACGAAACTCTTTTAAAATTTGAATAGACATCTTTTAAAATTTTTACGGTTGTAAGTTTTGTTTCCATATTACTCATTATATATGTTTATATATAAGTATATAGAAATATTTTTTTACGATGGTTTACCATCACATAATCCTCGTTGTAAGAACTCACAAAACTTACAATTCTTTTTCCGTTCACCGGGTACCTTAGGATAAGGTAAATCTCTAAACTTACCTTCATCATCAAATACTTCATCCACAAATTCCATAAATTCCTTGTGAACTCGATTGACTGTTGGTTTACCATTTGCAGGAACGTGTCTTGAAATACGAGGAATTGGAAACGGAGCATCTTCATAGAGTTTTCTTCTCATAATCTGATACTCTACCTTAATCTTATCCAATGGAACGTTGAATAGTTCTGAGTAGTATTTTTTGTAAATTACAATCTGAGCATTTTTATATTTATCTGCTTTCTGATATTTGTTCCACCCCATAGTTGAGGTTTTTAAATCAATAATGATGATTGAATTATCTGATAAATCTTTCATTACAATATCAACAAATCCGATGAAGTGAACTCCCTCTTTTACTTTTGCATTTAGAGGTATTTCAATCCCTACTAACTCAAAACCAGTCTTTGTATAAAACTTATCAATTTTCTTTTTAAACCACTCGATGATTCTTCTACCATCACCATAGAATTCTTCTAACTCTAACTGAGTACATACACTTCCCTCAGTCAACTTTTCGTTTTCTTTGATGAATTCTTTTCTCATCCACTCTAACAACAACTTATCGGTATCAAGTTCCATTGCTTGTTTCTTTGAAACACCATACATTACCGAAAGGAAATGTTGAATTGTTTCGTGAATAGCAGTTCCGAAAATTGTATAAATGTTGGCAGATGATTCTCCCAACTTATCGATATATCTCAACTTATATGCCCTTGGACAAGTTGAATATAATTGATATTGAGAAAAACTTACTTTTGCCATAATCTTTTATTTGTATTACAAATATACGAAAAAATTAATGAATATCCAAATCTTTTTTTAAAAAACATTCCAAAATAGAATTCTACCATCACCTCTATTTTGGTTACACATTTCCCATGCTTTTAAATCGTAATTTGGTGTGGATGGAAAATCTGATTTGAATTTTGTACTCTTTTCAAATGGTAATTTGTGTTTGAATATCTCTAATCGATTAAATCCTTCTTCAAATTGTCTAATTCCTATATTGTATTCTTTACCAACTTGAACTGCTTTAATTTTAGATGTGGTTGTTCCTCTGATAATACCTTCCATCAAAACACCACTTCCCAAAGCACACCATATCTCATCAGGTTCGTATCCCAATTCCAATATGATTTCTTTTGTTCTATTTGCTATTAAGTTTTTTGATTCTTCAGTATCAAATCCAAATGGTAATAGATATGAACCACTTTCTTCACAATAATTTTTTGCATGATACTGAACTACATGAAGGTATCCATAGGGTATTTCTACAACTTTTGCTCCTAAATCCAAACACCTTTGAGTATTTGGATGTAGTTTCTTTCTTTTTGCACAAAAGATAGTTGCTTGTTTACCTATGAATTTACAATAAGATGATAATGCTATTTGAGCTGCTCCATAAACTGGCGATGGATAAACAAACTCATCATAGGTGGTATCTAATATGTTTTTTAGAAGTACTGATTTAGTTCCACCAGATAAAAGGTCATCTCGAAGAACCTCTATTCCCTTATGAGATTCTATAACGATTGACATTAAACTTTTAGTTTTAGTTTTTTAATTTGTTTTTCCTCGATTCCATATCTCTCACATAACTTCTTAATCTCTTCTCTTCCATTACGAGTTGCGTGTAAGATATCTAAGTATTCATCTCCCTCTCTAATTGAACACTCAAACTCTCTTACTATGATTTCTTGTAACCAAGTTTCGTAGTTAGTAGTTTTACTACCCTTTACATACTTTAAGTAATGTCTACCCTTAGGTATTAAATCAATCAAAGTTCGATAAAGAGTTTGAGGAGGTAGTTTCTGAACATATGGTTGTATCTGTGCAATCAAATCAATCCAATCGGTGTTCATAGATAGAAAACGGAATACCATATAGTTACTCCATGTTTTTCTATCACCCTCATCCAACTTCTCCCAATACTTTGGGTCCTGTTCTCCTGTGATTGCTTTAATATGGTCAAATAGAGATTTTGCCATTATTTTTCGTTTCTTTTCTTATCTAATTCTTCTAATACTTTCATTTGTTCAGGAAGTAAATCTTGAACAATCTCACCACAATTACCACAAAGGTAAACATCAATGGGGACGATAACATCCTGAGGTGTTCCTGTGATTAGTTTAGAGATTCTACGAAACTTTGCACCATCTACAAATGTATCGTATCCACATTCTCCACAAACGATGGGTCTTGATTTTCCTAAATCGATTTTAGTGTTTCCACCTTGGGTTTGTTCTCCTTGGTCACCACCCATTCCTACTATCTTTGCCATTATTTTAATAAATTTATAATTTCAATTATTGCTGCTACGGTTGGAATTTCCTTATCCACACTCATCGCACATCTATACTGTCCTTCTGCAAGTGTAAGGATTACATTAGCAGTATTATTTGGTGCATACTCATCTACCTTTTCATACATAATCGTGTACAAATCAGTAAAATCAGTTGCCTTACTATCTGCGATTGCCTTTCTGATATTCATATATTTGTTTCTACCATCATCGTTTGATTTCAGAATATCAATTACCTTTTGTTTGTAATCATTTTCTAATAGATTCTGAACATCTACTTGTAACTCACCTTTAATTGAGTTCAACTGACAAGTATTGATAATCTTACGAATATCAGGATATGATGCATCGATAATAGGTACCAATCCCTTTGGTTCAAACGAGATTTCTTCTGAATTTAAAATCTTAGAAACTTGTACTGCAACATCTTTTTTAGTTGGAGGGATGATTTGGAAAGTTTGACAACGAGATTGAATTGGGTCAATCACCTTCTCTACATAGTTACACGTTAAGATAAACCTACAATGTTTTGAGAAAGTTTCCATTAGGTTACGAAGGATTGCCTGTGCATCGGGTGTCATATAATCAAACTCATCGAGGATGATAATTTTCATTCCTGAGAATCCTACGGTTGATGCAAAGGATTTTACCTTATTACGAATTGTATCAACTCCTCTCTCATCCGATGCGTTGATAATGATAAAATCACATTTAAGTGTATTTACAATCAACTTTGCAAGAGTAGTTTTACCTGTACCTGCTTTCCCATAAAAGAGTAAGTGTGGTACATCCTTTTGTTCAATGTAGTTCTGAACCTTTGCTTTCAAATGTTCGTTCCCTACATAATCTTTTAATGCTTTAGGTCTGTATTTTTCTACCCAAAGTGAATTGTTTACTGATTCTTCTTGTTGTTCAAAAAATGCCATAGTTTTATTTTTTACAAATATACGAAAATATATTTTATTTTACAAGTTTTTTATTAAGTTTTCAAATTTATCAAATCCAAGTGCTGCGTTCTCTTCCCACTTATCAGGGTTACCATCATCACTTATCCATTTGTAAGATAGAAGAGGTTTAGAATAGTATTTACAAACCTGTGCAATTGCATATAGTTCCATATCCACTACATCACATTCTTGAATCATTTCCTGATACTTTTTTGGATAATCTCCTCTACCACTATCGTAAATCATATCAGTAGTAAAACACTTGATATCTGATTTAGCATCTAATCCAATTTCCTTTAGTGGAGTAAATGGTGTTTGACCATACTCACCAAAGGGTCTTGCATCGATATCATTGTAGACAGTACCTACACTTAGTAACTCTCCAACTTTGTGATTTTTTAGATTACCACAAGAACCAAAATTGATTACTAACAAAGGGTTATGTTCTTTTATTAGTTCCGTAGTTCGTAATGTTGCTGATATTTTTCCTATACCAGTAAAGTGTATCGGATAATCATCAATAGTTTCTCTATCGTGTTCTAATGAAGTTGCTGAAAGAAATAGTATATTAGTTGCCATAATATACTAACGATTTAACATCATCCACATCGCTAATACCAATATCAACGAGAACTATCTTATCAATTATCTCTAATCCATTTGCTTCACAAAGAGTTTGTGCTGCTTCCATCGTTCCACCTGTTGCAAGTACATCATCTACGATTACACAAGTTGCATCCTCTTCATCAAAGATTGCCATCTCTAAGTGTCCTTTTCCATATTCCAACTCATAAGGTACACTTAAGATACCTTCGTTAGGAAGTTTACCAGGTTTTCTAATCAATCGAATACCACCACCAAATTTATAAGATAGTGCAGATGCAAAGAGGAATCCTCGTGATTCTAATGCAACCCAATAATCGGGTATATCTATCATATTACCCATTCGTTTGATTGCCTCCTTGAATACGGTCTGATTCATTAAAAGAGGTTGAATATCTCGATAGATGATGCCATCTTTTGGATAATCAGGAATTGCTTCGATGTAGTTTCTAAAATTTATCATGGTTTATAAAATACAAAAATCGGTTCATACTTATACGATTTTCCATTATGTTTTACTGCATTTTTGATACCACTTTTAGATGGGTCTAAACCTACCATTCGTGTCATCAACATTTTAAGTTTACCTTTATATTCACATCCTAACTCTTTTAAAATATCTATTGAATCTTTTTCGAGTTCATAGTATGTATTATCTCCGATTTTAATATCAGCAATATTCCATAAAATATATCTATCATTCTTAAGATAATCGTAAATTGTAGTTAAAGTTGGTTTTAAAAATTTCTCTTTCCAATCATTATACTTACTATATGCCTTGAAAGATTGTGTTTCATCTTGTGAATATTGTTCTCTGTTAAAATAAGGAGGTGATGTAAATGCAATATCTAATTTACCTTTATATTTTTGAAATTCAGGATTATTATGTATTAATTCTGAACCATCTTGGAAAACTTCATATGTATTTGATTGAGTTTCTACATCAAAAAAACTTGTTAACTTATCTGAGTAATTATCTATACATTTTTTATTGTAAAAATCGGCAACATATTCGTAACGGGTTTTTTGCAATTCCTTAATATAGTTATCAGGGTTTGGGTCTGTACCTACATAGTGAGTGTTTCTTCTACAACTCATTGCTCCTATAATTCTACCACCCCATCCTGCTGATGAATCATAAATTGTAATATCACCATCTACATGAGAAGTATAATTTTCATATATCCACTTAGCAGTTAATGCAGGAAAGTTTACTGCAGCTTGACCACAACTTAAACGAATAACCCTTAACATATTTGGAAACAAACTTTCTGTCTTATCATACCATCGAACCATGTATAAAAAGTTTGTTACTTTGCCAGTTTTAGATGTTTCCGAACTAACTATATTTTTAAGATTTGAAACTTGACGTTGATTTAGATATCCTTCCTCTAATAGTTTGTTTACCTCATCTGCAGATAAATAAATGTTTTTAAATCCAACATATTCATCATTAAAAGTACCATAATTTTCTAAAGTACTTTCTTTTGATTTTGTTAAATAAATATCGTAATTTTTCCACTTACCTGTAAATACATTTCCTTTAGAAATATCTTTTATAAACTCATATCCACTTTGACCATTCCAAAAGGGATTCTCATCTTTTTTAGTAACAAGAGAACGTGACCATACATACATTGAATCACGTTTTACTGCTCTTTTCATAATTTTAACAAATTGTTCTTCCATTTCGGGATTACCAAAATAATCATAGATTGATAATGCACCTTCAGAAGTTTTACCAATAGATATTTTTGTTTTTAACATTGTAGGAAAAAACTGATTTACTACTGAAGCATCTTTGTTAAAATTTTGAATGATTCCCAAAGATTCAACATCACCTGTTAAATCTTTTTCTAAGAAATCACACTCATTAGATTTTAATTTACTAAACGAAGAAATAATACCATCATAATCTTTTCCTATGACAGGAGGATTTCCATAAGTATCCCATTGTTGAGTTACCTCCTTACGTAGAATTTTTGCCCACTCTTCAAATTCAGAATCGTTTTTTTCTAACAATTCATGAAATAAAATATTGGATTTAAAATCTACAAAATTATTTCTTTCGTAGTAATGTTTCATTATTTTTTGTGAAATACAAATATCGGTTCATATTTGTACCAAGTACTACCAACTTGAACCATATTTTTAATACCACTCTCTATTGATTCTCGTTTGTTTACATTAGCACCAACCATAGATGCCATCAACATTTTAAGTTTACCTTTGTATTCTGCACCAAGGTCTTTCAAAATTTTTATAGAATCACCTTCTAAATCAAAGTAGGTATTTTTATTAATTTTAATTGATGCAATGTTCCAAAGAATATATCTATCACTTTTAGAATATTCATAAATTGTTGTAAGAGTAGGCTTTAAAAAGTTTTCTCTCCAATCATCATATTGTGAATATGCAACAAATGATTGATTTTCATCTTGAGAATATTGTTCTCTATTAAAATAAGGAGGTGAAGTAAAAGATAAATCTAACTTACCTTTATACTTTTGAAACTTTGGATTGTTTTGAATTAACTCCGAACCATCTTGAAAAAGTTCATATGTATTTGCATTTGATTCTACATTAAAGAAACTTGTTAACGTATCTGAATGAGTATCTACACAATT
>Ga0213865_10000590_pt1 | contig 24498 bp, 38 predicted proteins | sample PICome_6_FD_160100 | JGI IMG/M metagenome (GOLD analysis project Ga0213865, IMG submission 160100) | Coastal seawater microbial communities near Pivers Island, North Carolina, United States - PICO282 | ecosystem: Environmental > Aquatic > Marine > Coastal | place: USA: North Carolina...
CAAAGCAGGCACGTAAGTTTATTGACTTCTATGAAAAACGTGCTAAAGATGAACAACAACTTATGCAAAAAGCATTAACAAGTGTTAACAATGCAAAAGGATTGTTTAACAACTTAGGTATACAAGTTGACATTACTTTGCCTAACAATCCAGATGCTGACATACCACAAAGTCCAATAGACAAATTAAAAAAGAATTTAGACAAAGATACAAACGAAGGTGATCTTATTCCGTTACCAAAGAACAGTGTATCAGTAGATAGTGATGCAACAGACTATGACTTTATGAAGTTAGGTCGTAACATGGCTAACATAAAAACTACAAATCCAGATGATGCTAATATGGGCGATCAAGATATTATGTTAAACTTCTTTGGTGGAGCAGATGAAGCAAAACATATGATTAAAAACTTAAAACGTTTAGGTTATAAAGTTGGTGACGTAAGTGGATATCAAGATCATAATTTTGACCCTGAGCCTACAGATGGAGAAGCACCTCCGCAAATTAAAGGCAAAGATGTAGATGGTAAAAAAGGTATGATGAAGTTATCAAACATGAAGCCTGTACAAAAGGAAAGAGATTTCATTAAACTTACAAAACAATACAAAAAAGTACGTGAAGATACATACGAACCAATCGTAGTAGATCGTAGAGGCAGAATAGTAAATGGACATCATAGATATGATGCTCTTGCTACACAAGGTAAAGAAATGGCTCGTGTTGTTATGCTTGACGACTATGTACAAAACTTACATGAAAAAAGATTAAGCAAGGGTAAAGATGACGAGGGAGAAGTAATTAAGGGTTTTGATCCTGAAACAATGCAGGCGTTAGCAGATCTAAGAGCAAAGTATCCACATGCAAGTGATCCTTTAGATGCATTACTTAAATCAGTTGTTGATACTGATCAAGATAACGATAAAGTAGATGATGAACAAAACGATAAACTTAAAACAGTACTAAAAAAATTTAAAGAACTTGAACCAAAAATTGATGCAATAAATGCCAGACTTGCTGGTGTTGAAGTACAAGCAAACGACTTTATTAAAAAGAATAGTCCAGACAAAGCATTTTTAAAGAAAAAAGATAAAAGTTTAATCAAAAGATGAGAGTATTAGAAATAGTTGAAAATTTTGCTGATGGCAAAAAGAAGGGCAAAAGTAGGCCTGGAAGGGTTAAAAAAGCGGGTGCAAGTTGCAATGGTAGTGTAACATCATTGCGTAAGAAGGCTAAAAACGCATCTGGAGAGAAGGCTAAAATGTATCATTGGTGCGCCAACATGAAGGGTGGACGAAAGAAAAAAGGTAAATAGTAGTATGAAACTGAGAGAAATTACAGAATCAAAAATAGTAACTGAGAACCCTTTAGCACAACAGCAAGAGCCTGCAACAAAGGCGGCTGGTGCTGTTAAACAAGCGGCAACTCCTCCAGCAGGAGTACCAACAAGTTCTGGGGCAAAGATAGATATGAAGAAACAATCTAAAGCGGCCCAAGGTTCTAAGATGGCGGCAAACGCTATGGGAGCAAAAGGCGGATCAGGCGCAATGATGGCAAAGGGTTTAGATAAACTTGCATCAGGTGGCGCAATGACAGGTGCACTTTCTAAACAGATTGCTCCATTTGCAAAACAGTTAACTACTATCTTAAGTAATCAACAACTAAGACAAAAATTTATGATGCTTGTTAAACAAGCAGAAAAAGGTGCTACAGAAGATGTTGCACAAGAGGATATGGCTAAAAATAAAGATGATTATCAAGAAAAGAAAAAAGCACTACAAGATATTCAAATGGATCCTAACACGCACAAAGACGACGAACTTAAAAAAGAGTTAATGAAAAAGAAGTACGAGTTAGATAAAGAAGGAAAAGAAAAAGGATACAAGGAAGATGCTGAAGTAGATGCTATTAAGCAACTTGCAGGTATAGTTTCCAAAGCAGTTACTCCACAAACAGCATATTCACAAGAACTTAAAAAACTTGCAGGTATTAACGAATTTGCAACAGCAGGAGCAACTTCCGCTGGTAATATTGCATCAGTAGCCAACCCTGCTCAAGCAAAAGGTCAAAGACCTAAAGATAGCAAAGGATTACCTAAAGCACCACAAAAGAAAAAGGCAGACGGTACAGCAGAGAACGCTCTTGATATCAAAGATAATTTGATGGGCGGAGCAACAGTTAAAAGGTAAATACTATTATGAAAGCAAAACAACTTAAAGAAGGATTAGCAGATTTAGCATACAAGGCTGAGTCAGATCACGAAGTACAAATGGCACGTGCAGAACTGTACAAAGTTGCCAAGTACGCAATCAAGATGCATGAGATGCTTAAAGGCGTTGAAGAGCGTGAAGGTCTTGAAGGTTGGGTGCAATCAAAAATTACTAAAGCCGCAGACTATATGAGTTCAGTTTATCACCATATGGACTACGAGCAAAAATTCGACGAAGTTCAAGTTGCAGAAAAATACAATCACGATCGCGGTAGCAAGAAGAAAAAAGAAGATGTTCAAACTACTGAAAAATATAATCATGATCGTGGTAGCAAGAAAAAGAAAACTGAAACTTCTTACAAAGAATCTTTAGCAGATAAATTAGAAGCAGAGAAGTCCGAGTATGTATACGAAAAGCAAAAAGGCGTTGACGGCAAAGCATGTTGGAAAGGCTATAAACGTATGGGTACAAAGAAAAAGGGCGGCAAGACTGTGGACAACTGCGTTAAGATGTAGTTCACTTAACTACCTTCCACTCTAACACTTTCACATAAATACTCAGTAACAAATTTAACAGAGGATCCATATGGCTTTCTTAGTACATAACCTACCACCTGTAGAAGTATATGTTAAAAAAGAGTATCTATATGATCACCAGAAGGGCCACGGAGAACTTACTCCAGGTGTATGGATCTCAATAAGAAGCATTCAATCCAAAGCATTATATTTTGAAACACTGCTAACAGAGTATGGAGCATTGTATGACAAACTTCCTATCTCAGCATTTGTGTGGAAAGAAGATTTCGATCCAAAAGATCAACTTCCTTTAGACACATTACAGATATGGGATTGCTTTGATTACGATATTACACTAATTAAAAAACCTTTACTATGCGATTGTGAGTTTTTTGGCAAGGACAGAAAGATGCACAAAGGCGAATATATGTTTACACTTGATACTTGTCATGCACAACACTCAACACTTGATGTTAATTTTAGCGAACACGACCCAGAGCATAAAACGTTTAATGTTATTAAATTAGACAACGGACAGTTCGCCGCACAACCAAATAATAGAACTGTATTCACAGACCAAAGCCTTGTAAATCCAAACAGACTAACACCAGACTTCAAAGTGTGTACTCAAAACTACACAGTTGAAAACACACCAAAATGGTCAGTAGGACACACTGACGATTGGGCATACAAATCAAAAGACGAAACTTTGGATACGTAGTCACATTAACAGTTGACTTCTGTATCTAACGAATATATAATATAAACACAAATTTAAACTTAGGAGATGATTTATGTCAGACAGAACTTACGGTGGTGACGAAAAAGCCAAACTTGAAAGATTGGTAAATGAAGGTGCTACTGTTCTTAGAGAAGTTGAAGACTTACAAGAAGGTCTAAGAGAAACTGTAAAAGCAGTTGCTCAAGAATTAGACATTAAGCCTGCACTGATCAACAAGGCAATTAAGATTGCACACAAACAAGATTGGCATAAAGTTGCTGATGAATTTGATGATCTTGAAACACTTGTTGTCACAGTCGGAAAAGACAAGTAGTGCAAAAAATAAAAGACTTTTGGATTAACAGTTATAAATCTGATAAGATTGCATTTGCATTTGAACTTGTCAGTTTTATTTTTACAGTCGGTGCAAGTATGACACTGGCAATAACAGCCAAAGAACCTAATATGCTATTAGTTTACCCTGCATTTTTTGTTGGTAGTACAACACAATGTTACGCATCTTATCGTAGAGGTGCCGCTTGGGTAATGTTAATAACAGGTTGGTTCGTATGTGTTAATGTCTTTGGATACGGAGTAGCCGCAGGTTGGTACTAATGGTATTAGAAGAAGATAAAAAACGAATTGATGATTGGTTAGAGATACACCTTAAAGAATTATCTCAGCCAACAGATGGCTCAGTAGCAAGATGCCCTTGGGCATACAGTTCGAAAGTACCAGTAATTCACACAGACCAATATATGGATATCATGAAACACATGATTAACTTTCCTTATGAAGATAACTTACACGGATTGTTAATTGTATTACATGGCGTTCAAGATAGAAATGAAGGCCAAGATTTAATTGGTTTGTGTAAAACACAATATTTTATAGACAGGGATCTGTTGTTTATTGAATATAATTATGATCATTATAAAAATGAACTAAACGATCCAACAATTAGGCTATTCATTATACAAAAGATTACAGAAACTAAAAAGGCAAGCGAAAAACTATACCAAACGGATTATTATAAAACATATCCGCACAATATGATATTCAGAAAGATACGAGAAGCAATGGGTGATAAACACTTTTTTGAAGAACCTAAGGAGTCAAAATATTGAAATATATGGTTGACATCGACGGGACTATATGTTATACTGTTAGCAGTAATTATGAAAATAGTGTTCCCAATAAAGAGCGAATTAAGTATTTTAATGAACTTTTGGCACAAGGCAATGAGGTACACTATTGGACTGCTCGGGGTGCAAACTCGCACAAAGATTGGTCACAGTTTACAGTTAGGCAATTAGAAGAGTGGGGAGTAGAATATACAAGTGTTAGATTCCACAAACCACACTACGATATTTGGATAGATGACAAGGCACAAAACGCAGATGAGTACTTTAGAAACAAACGATATACAGGTTAAACCATATCAATGGTTAGCATGGACAGGGACAACAGTATTATTGATAGCCGCTACAATGGCCGCTTTCAATATGTATCCTTGGTATAGTTACGCATTTACCGTTGCAAATGGTATTTGGGTAATCGTTGGAGTACTTTGGAAAGAAAAGTCGTTGATTATTTTAAACGCAGGACTTACAATAATATATATTGCAGGTCTTATACAAGATGGTTTTTTCGGCCAATAAACGAAACAATTGGTATATGTCCGCCGCAAAGGACAAGAGGAGAATGAATGAGTTATGTAGACGCACACTTTGATCGCAACGCAGATATTATTCGTGTTGTAGAACGAAAAGACGGCAAACGTCAGTTTGCTGAATACCCTGTAAAATATACTTTCTATTATGAAGATCAAAAAGGTAAGTACAGAAGTATTTACGGTGATCCATTAAGTAGAATCGTATCCAAGAATACAAAAGACTTTCGTAAAGAACAAGCAATTAATAAAAACAAGAAATTGTTTGAGAGCGATATTAATCCTATTTTCCAATGTTTGAGTGAAAACTATCTTAATCAAGATGCTCCTAAACTAAACGTAGCATTTTTTGATATTGAGACAGACTATGATCCAGAGAGAGGCTTTGCTGATCCAAGTGATCCGTTTATGCCTATTACTGCTATTTCCGTACACCTACAGTGGCTTGATACACTTGTAACACTTGCAGTACCGCCTAAGTCACTTACAATGGAACAAGCACAAGAACAATGTAAAGAATTCCCTAACACACACTTGTTTGCAGATGAAAGAGATATGTTAAAAACATTCCTTGATCTAATACAAGACAGTGATATTATTACAGGTTGGAACAGTGAAGGTTATGATATTCCATATACTGTTAACCGTGTAGCAAAAGTATTAAGCAAAGATGACACAAGACGTTTTTGTTTGTTTGATCAATTTCCTAAGAAAAGAGAATATGAAAAGTTTGGTAGGCAACAAGAAACCTATGACCTAATAGGTAGAGTGCATTTAGATAGTTTGGAATTATATCGTAAATATACGTATGAAGAAAGACACACTTACAGACTTGATGCCATTGGTGAAATGGAAGTTGGCGAAAAGAAAACTGTGTATGAAGGTACACTTGACGCCCTTTATAACAATGACTTCAGAACGTTCATTGAGTACAACAGACAAGACGTTGCACTACTGGACAAGTTGGACAAAAAACTAAGGTTCATTGATCTTAGTAACGAACTTGCTCATGCAAATACTGTTTTGCTACAGACCACTATGGGTGCTGTCGCAGTTACAGAACAAGCAATTATCAACGAAGCACATAGACGTGGACAACAAGTTCCTAATAGAATAAAACGTGAGCCTGGATCAGAACCAGCGGCGGGTGCCTATGTTGCATATCCTAAAGTAGGCGTACATGAATGGATTGGATCAATGGATTTGAATTCACTGTATCCATCTGTTATTAGAAGTTTGAATATGGATCCTGCAACTGTTGTAGGACAACTTCGTCCTGAACACACTAACAAATATGTTGGTGAACAAATGGGCCTAAAGAAAAAGAGTTTTGCCGCGGCATGGGAAGGTAGATTCGGTACTATTGAGTTTGATGCTGTCATGGAAAAACGTAGAGACATCAGTATTACAGTTGACTGGGAGAATGGTGAGTCAGATGTAATGAGTGGTGCACAAATACATGATGTTATTTTCAATAGCAACAAACCGTGGATGATCAGTGCTAACGGTACAATCTTTACAACAGAATTTGAAGGTGTTATTCCTGGACTACTAAAACGTTGGTACAGTGAACGTAAAGAAATGCAGGCTATGAAGAAGAAGGCATTGGCCGCAGAAAACAAAGCAGAAATAGAGTTTTGGGATAAGCGACAACTTGTTAAGAAGATTAACCTAAATAGTTTGTATGGTGCTATTCTTAATCCTGGTTGTAGATTCTTTGATGGACGTATTGGTCAAAGTACAACACTAACTGGTAGACAAATTGTTAAGCACATGAGTGCAGAAGTAAACAAAGTTATTACAGGTGAATACAATTACGTAGGTAAGAGTATAATTTACGGAGACACAGACTCTGTGTACTTTAGTGCATATCCAATACTAAAAGATGAAATAGAAAAAGGTAGTATTCCTTGGACTAAAGAAAGTGTAGTACAACTATATGAACAAGTTTGTGATGAAGCAAACAAATCATTTGGTAAGTTTATGTTAGATACTTTCCATTGTCCAAAGAGCAGATCAGATGTTATCGCGGCAGGTAGAGAGATTGTTGGCGAAAGCGGATTGTTTATTACAAAGAAACGTTATGCAATTCTTGTGTATGATGATGAAGGTACAAGACGTGATGTAGATGGTAAGCCAGGCAAAGTAAAAGCAATGGGTCTTGATCTAAAACGTTCTGATACTCCTGTGTTTATGCAAGACTTCTTGAGCGAAGTACTGCTTAAAGTATTACAAAAAGGCACAGAAGATGAAATACTTGATAGCATTGCAGAATTTAGAACAGACTTTAAGAGTCGTCCAGGACATGAAAAAGGTAGTCCGAAACGTGCAAATAAGATTGGACATTATCAAAAACTTGAACAGAAACAAGGCAAAGCAAATATGCCCGGACACGTTCGAGCAAGTATTAACTGGAACACATTAAAACGTATGAACAGTGACAAATACAGTCAAGAGATTGTTGACGGTATGAAAGTTATTGTTTGTAAACTAAAACAGAATCCAATGGGTTATACAAGTGTAGCATATCCTGTAGATGAATTACACTTGCCAGAATGGTTTAAAGAATTGCCATTCGATGGTGATGCTATGGAAGAAACAATCATTGATAACAAGTTGGGTAACTTGATTGGTCCGCTAAACTATGACTTAGAAAGTACAAAACAAAAGAATACATTTAACAACTTGTTTGACTTTGGAGGTGAAGAATAATGGCAACACATGGAATGATAGATTTAGAAACACTTGGTGTAGAACCAGATAGTGTAATCATAACACTTGGTGCAGTTAAGTTTGATCCTACAACTAATGCAGAACCACATCAACCTTTGTATCTAAGACTTGACATAGAAGAACAAAGTGAAAAGTATGGACGTACAATAGATGACAATACACTTGCATGGTGGAGCAAACAAAAGCCTGAAATACGTGATGAAGCATTTGGTGACCATAAAAGAGTAAACATGGAAACACTAACAAAGCAATTAAACAAATGGTGTGTAGGACTTGACTACTTATGGTGTCAAGGTCCTTTGTTTGATTATGCAATACTACAAAACTTGTATAAAAACATTGGCAAGCCTACTCCATGGAACTATTGGCAAATTAGAGATAGCAGAACATTGTTTGCACTTATGCCAAGCGATCCTCGTAAAGCAATACAAGAAGAATTGCACAATGCACTTGCTGACTGTTATTATCAAGCAAAGTGTGTACAACAAACTTATAAGCATTTTAATATTACAAAGGCAAGGTAATGGCTACTACAGAAGAAAAACAAGAACTTATCGAGAATATTAAAAATCCTGATAGGTACTTTCGTGTATCACTTTATGGTTATGGTGCAGAAATGTCATGGTGTCCTATAACAAAAAAGTGTCATGATTGGTGGAAAGCAAATAATCATGAAAATGATATCTCTGCCTCAGAGTATATGAGTGGTGCTGAAGACTTTAGACAGCAACATGATATGCCCCAAGAAGCAGACTTTCTTTGGGATCCAGAATATGAATCGCACAGTGAATGGCATGAACCACCTAACGAACAAAGTCATTGGTATGGTGGTAGCATTGGTAATTGTAAACTAATGATTGAAGAAGTATCAGGTACAGAACATTCTGCACAAACTATAAAAGAACACTATGATGGAGAGTTTTACGATTTCTTTGATGATGTAACTTGTGAACATGATATAGATGACAGCGGATATAATATTCCCAAAGGACATTATGCACAAATGATCAGTCATGAGAAAGGTACGTTCTATGATGGCTTTTTACATTTGAGAGGCGAAAGATTTGATATCAACAAATTTAAGTTTCATTCAAGCACAATGCCCAATGACGAAGAAATATTAGAACGTGTAACATATGGCAAACATGAACTTGATAATCAAGGTGGCGATACACGTGGCAAAGGTTATGATGTATTTTTTTATGAGGAAGAATAAATGAAAATAATGGATCCTGATTTAATGGTGCAACAACAGGTTGCTAACTTATGGCAACACTTTGTAGGAGTCATATGTTTAAACCAAACAGGTAGGATACAAGTTAAAAGAGTACTGCCGGAGTTCTTTGACAAATGGCCTACTCCACAAAGGTATTTAAAAAGCGATAAGAAAACTGTAATAGAAGTTATTAAGAGTTTAGGGTTTTATAATAGACGTGAAAACACAATTAGAAAAATGACTGAAGATTTTTTAACTTGGGACAGAGAAGATGCTACAAAATTATTTGGCATAGGCAAATACGGCTCAGATAGTTATGAATTATTTTATAAAAAACGTATTCCTGAAAACGTAGGTGATCACGAATTACAAAGATACATTAAGGAAGAGTTTAAGAAATGAAAAAATTTACAGTAGACATAAATGTTGGTGATGAAATACAGGTAGGTAGATTTCGTAATGTGTCTACAAAAATTAAAAGCATTAAGTTTGATGAGCATGGACAACCTGTGCTTGTAACATCAAAAGGCGAAAAAAAATTATTTACTTGCCGTTTGCAAAAACTTGATCCGGGCAGTTTAACGCCTAAACAAATTATGGATAGAAAAAAGAAATGAAGATATTGTTAACAGGTAGCGAAGGAATGATTGGGTCTGAACTTAAAAAGTATTGGGCCGGAATCTACAAGTTACACTTTATAGACTTAAAGTTAGGAACTGACCTAAATACCTGTGACTTACCAGAAGTTGATGCAGTAGTGCATTTGGCTGGTAAGAGTGGAGTACGTGAAAGTTTTGATAACCCGATGGAGTATTGGAAAAATAATGTAATGGCAACAAAAAGATTATTTGATCATTACAAAGATGTACCTGTATATTATGCAAGTTCAAGTACGGCTAAGGAACCACATAGGAATCCTTATGCACTTACAAAATATACTTTGGAACAAATTGCTCCTGAGAATAGTTTAGGTATGAGATTTACAACTGTATATGGAACACAAACAAGACCAAAAATGTTTATTCCAAAACTTTTAAGAAAGGAAGTTACGTACATTAATAATCATACAAGAGATTTTATACACATTTCTGATGTGTGTAGATCAATTACAATGTTTATTCAAAAACAAATAAAAGGAGTAATTGACGTAGGAACTGGTAAGTCGTACCACTTACAAGAACTGCTTGACGCATATGGCGTATATAATATACCAATGCAAGAAGGCGGCGAAGGTGAAAGAAAAGACAATAAGGCAGATATAAATCAATTAACTGCTATTGGCATGAAGCCAAGAATTGATGTCATAGATTATCTATGCCAAGAAAAAGAACTTGACAAAAGTGAATTTTCTAAATATAATGTAACAATAGGAGACTAAAACATGAAAGACATTTTACAAGATATCGTTGCACATACACATTCGTTAGGATTTCTTAACATTGTAAAAGTAACGAGCGAAGCAGATACTACTATCGAATCGATGGCAGAAGATAGATCTGTAATTTTAAGTTCGCAGACTAAAAACCCAGTGGCAGAATTTGCTGGTACATTTGGTATGCCTAACTTAGACAAATTAGCATTACACCTTAAGTGTCCTGAGTATCAAACTAATGCAAAAGTTAGTGTTGAACAAGCAGAACGCAATGGTGAAACTGTTCCAACTCATATTCACTTTGAGAACGAAGCAGGTGACTTTGAAAATGATTATAGGTTTATGAATAAACAAATCATTGATGAGAAACTTAAAACTGTAAAGTTTAAAGGTGCATCGTGGGACGTTGTTGTAGAACCAAGCATGGCTTCAATTCAAAGAATGAAGTTTCAGAGCATGGCACACGCAGAAGAAACTGTATTTACAGTAAGAACAGAAGGTACTAACCTTGTGTTTAGTTTTGGTGATGCTTCACAACACGCAGGTTCGTTTGTATTCCAAACAGATGTAACAGGTAGTTTGAAACATGCATGGGCATGGCCTGTAGCACAAGTACAAGCAATCTTGAACTTGGACGGCAAAGTAACAATGAGTATTTCAGATCAAGGTGCAATGCAATTAACTGTTGATTCTGGATTAGCAGAATATAACTATATTCTTCCAGCTCAAACAAAATAAGGACTTTATGACAAGTGTTGATATTAATGATGATGACAAAACATTTGAAAATGAACAAAGTACAGTAACCATACCACTTAAGGAGTATGACAAGTTGAGAGAGAAACAAAAGTATATTACAGACAGAGATATGATTTCTGTAATAGACAAGATCGAAGAACTTGTTAGAGCCCTTAGAAAACATATTGTAAGGACGGACATTTAATTGAATACTAATTTAACAACTGCACAAAAAGATTACGCAACTTTCTTGCCAGCACTGAGTGGCTTCTTTGCAACCTTTGTAGGTAAGCAAAGACGTGAGGAGTACGTAGAATATAATCGTATACCTAAACACTTTACAAATGGTGTTGAGAGCATGAACTGGCTTAATCCGAGTAAGTCGTTGTTTGAGTATCAATGGAGTTTGTATTCCGCAGGTCACGCCGAACTTGATATTAACAAGGACGCACCTAAAGAAGATATGATACGAGATAGAGATCGTAACACTTCTTGGTTGTTAGGTGACTCAGGTGGTTTCCAGATTGGTAAAGGTGTGTGGGAAGGCGATTGGAAGAATCCTAATTGCCCTAAGGCACAAAAGAAACGTGAACAAGTTCTTAGATGGATGGACGCATATATGGACTATGGCATGATACTTGATATTCCGGCTTGGGTAGCACGGTCTCCCGAAGGTGCTAAAGCAACTGGAATTGACAACTATCAAGATGCCGTTAATGCTACACGTATTAACAATGACTACTTTATGAAACATAGAAGTGGTGCTTGTAAATTCTTAAATGTATTGCAAGGTGAAAATCATGCTGACGCAGAAGATTGGTATCAGCAAATGAAAGATTACTGTGATCCAGTTAAGTATCCAGGCACACACTTTAATGGTTGGAGTATGGGTGGTCAGAATATGTGTGATATTCATCTTGTTCTTAAAAGACTTGTTGCACTTAGATTTGATGGACTACTTGAGAAAGGCGTACATGATGTAATGCACTTCTTAGGTACAAGTAAATTAGAGTGGGCAACACTGCTTACAGATATACAAAGAGCAGTACGTAAGTATCATAATCCAAACTTTATGATTACGTTTGATTGTGCAAGTCCGTTCTTAGCAACTGCTAATGGACAAATTTATTGCGAACTTGAAACATTAGATCGTAAGAAATGGGTTTATAGAATGGTGCCAAGCATTGATGATAAAGCATTGGCAACTGACACAACACCATTCAGTCAAGCATTTGTTAGAGAAGGTAAGCATACAAGTTTTAAAGATTCGCCTATTACAACAGGACTAACTGCACAAGACATTTGTAAGTATGCACAAGGTGACTTGAACAAAATAGGTAAAGAAGGAAAAACATCTTGGGATAGTTTTTCTTATGCGATCCAAATGGGTCATAATGTATGGAGTCATATTAATGCAGTACAAGAAGCAAACAGACAATACGACAATGGAATCATTCCGAACATGCTTGTGGAGGAACGGTTCGACAGGTTATTTTTTAGAGATGTTGTGGAGGCAATATTTGCAACAGACAAAAGAGATGAAGCAAACGCAGTAATTGAACATTATAGTAAGTTCTGGATGTCAATTATTGGAACACGTGGTGCAACAGGAAAGAAAACAGTAAACGCACAAACACAGTTTGGCAATTTATTTACAGAGGAATAATATGGAAAGACAATATGCAGATGGTGTAAAAGATGATGTAATCTACTTTACAGGTTATGAAGTTGAAAAAACTCCTGCTGAAGGTATGGACACATTATTTGTTACAGGTTGTCAACCATTAGAAGATGTATTAGCACAAGCAAAGAAGCACGTAGTAGATCATATTTACTTAGGTGCTAATCACAGTTTTGTTCCTAAAGAAAGTTGGGACGATCTTGTGTTTGGATTGCTTGACAAGAAGTATCTTGTAACACTTGACTATGACGTAAAATATCATGACTGGGTACTTGAAACAGGATATAACGAAAGACATAATTTTATTAGTATGATTAGTGTTAAACTACCATACGTAAACCAACTTAACTACAATGCTTGTATTAAGATTGACGATGCTGATTTTGATCATTCTAATCCAGGTGTATGGGTACACAACGTTCACCCGCTACTACAAAGAGATAAATTCACAGACTGGTCAAAGTACGGCGACGATAGCCCTTCGGAGGACTAAATGAAACTACTGCATAGTTTTTGTGATCCAACTGACACAATGCCTACTGTTACGAGTTTTAACGGAAGGTTTATTGATTCGGAAGGAAAGAACTACTATGACATTAGTGCAGGTAAAGGTTGCAACGTATTAGGCTTTAACAACGAATACATACAATATCATATTGCTCATGCACATAGAGTTTGGCCAAGCAACGATTGGAATGCTAAACCTGAGATATGGACAAAGTTAGAAGATATATTACAAAAGAAACTTCCAGATTATTTTGCATTTATTCCAGCACATAGCGGAAGTGATGCAACAGACAATGCACTAAAATTTTGTTTTCAATACTACAGTAACAAAAAGAAAAACAAGGTACTTGTACGTAAAGGTAGTTTCCATAGCGGAAGTTTAAGTGGTTGGGCAATGAGTGATTACAGAGGTTGGAGTAAACACTTTCCTGATATAGAGTATGTAGACTTTTATGATGAGGACTTTACAACTGTATTAGAAAAACACCAAGGAAACATTTGTGCCGTATTGTGTGATACTGTAAGTTGGTTTAACGGTGTTGATGAAATGTCCGATGACCTTATTAAGAAAATTAAACAAGGCAAATTCAAATACGATTATAAAATTATTGCTGACGAAGTATTTACAGGTATGTATAGATTTGGTAGTTTCGCACATAGCATGGAACGTAATCTACAACCTGACATTGCTTGTTTTGGTAAAGCACTTGCAGGTGGATTTAGTTCTTTTGCAATCACTTGCCTTTCAAAAGAAATGTATGACAAGATTTCAAAGCCAACAGACACTGGTTGGGCATTACCTATAGCAATTGGCAACTCACGTAGCCAAGATCCTGTAGGAGCAACTGCGGTAGTGGCCGCACTTGAATACTGTGATAAAAATAAATTGATGTTTAACGTAACAAATCAAGTTACAAAATTTTTGGTGGAACTTGCAGACATACTACAAAAGGTAGAAACTTTTGATGTAACACATAAAAACAGTTTCTTAAACTGTAAAATGGACAAAGGTAGAGACGTAAAGACACTAAACGAAATTCGAGCATTCCTGAATAACTGCGGTATTTGGCAATACTCGACAACTACAATTAAATTTTGTAGTTTTTATGAAACTAAGAAAGTCGAAACAGATTATATTTTGAACGTATTCGATGACTTGGTAACCAAAATAAATCAAGAAAAACCATTGACAAATGAGGCGAAAGGCTTTATAATATGAGTATGACAGATCAGTTAATTAAAGAACAATCAGATAAAGACAACAAGGCAAGAATTATGAATACAGCAAAACGAATGATTTGGGTAACTTTCCGTAAGGAAGGTATTCACAAGTATCCGGCGGCATTAGATGATCCAGCACTTGCAACAGGTGATGAGTATGATGTTAGTTTCTTAGGATATCCACACAGACACATCTTTCATTTTAAGGTAGCAATCACAGTTACACACAATGACAGAGACATTGAATTTATACAATTTAAAAGATGGTTAGAAAAACTTTATGAGGAGAAAACATTAGAGTTAGATTATAAGAGTTGTGAAATGATGGCAGATGATCTTTATAAAGAGATCAATGCTAAACACCCAGGCCGTGAAGTCCATATTGACGTAAGTGAAGATGGAGAAAACGGTGCCCATATTGAGTATGCAAGATAGAGGAAAAATGCGATGTCACTCAAATTTAATCGTGAAGCCTATGAGCAGGTGTTCACTGATCTCGAGAAATTCAAGGACTTTTGTTCAAAGACTTCTTGGGTAACGGGTTACGGACGTTCTTATCGCTTTGACGAACGTGATCTTTATAACAACAAAAGCGAGGCTTGGAGAACATACGTTTTGTTCACTCAAGGCAAGAAGCCTAAGTACAAGCCAAATAAAAAGAAGATGTATAGGAGGACTTAAATGTTCAAAGACGTAGATAAAAGTATGCTGATGAAACTTGTGTTACTACACGTTGTAGTGATTACTGTTTCAAATGCGTTGGTGGCAATTCCTGTAGAAATTGCAGGTGTGAAACTAACGTGGGCGGCATTTACTTTTCCATTAGTTGTAATAGCAACGGACTTGACTGTTAGACTACTTGGAAAAAATATTGCAAGATCAACAATCGCGGCGGCATATCCATTGGCAATCATTGGATCCATTGCAGTTGTACTTGCAGAAGGAGCACCACAATCAGTAGCAATGCGTATTGGTTTTGCTTCGGCAACGGCTTATGCTATTGGTACAATGCTTGATGTATATGTATTCCAATACATTAGAGAAGCGTTTACAAAAAATTGGTGGTTAGCACCTGCGGTATCTACTATCGCGGCGAACATCATTGATACGTATACGTTCTTTGCTGTCGCATTTAATAACTCGGCAGATGAATACATGGCGGCTAACTGGGTTGAGATTGCAGGATCACAAACTGTACTCAAAATTGCAGTAGGCTTAATTGTATTCCTACCAGCATACGGACTATTGTTGAAATCACTACAAAAGAAGTATGCACTAAAATAAGGAGACACTAATGACAATTTACATCGTAGATATTGAAGCAGTTGATACACGTTACACAAAGCAGTGGAAGGAACATCTTCCAAAGCAAATGAAACGTGCAACTAATTCTGAGGTAGTTGTTATTAGTGGCGGAGAAGTGCCTCAGGCTACAACGCCTGGGGCATTCCTTAACTTTGCAGGGACTAATAATTATAAGTCTCAACAAATGTTAGAAATTAGCAGACTATTTGCTAATGGTGAAATTAAAGATGGCGACTACTTCCTATACACAGATGCTTGGAATCCAACTGTAATACAATTAAAGTATATGGCTGAATTACTTGGTGTTAAGATTAAGGTAGGTGGTATGTGGCACGCCGGTAGTTATGATCCACAAGACTTCTTAGGAAGATTGATTGGTGATGCTGATTGGTGTAGAAGTGCAGAACGTAGTATGTATGAATGCTATGATAATAATTTTTTTGCAACAGAGTTTCATAAGAAACTGTTTATAGAAAGTTTTCCAACACTATTAACAAAGTCAAACATAGTAGGTTGGCCTATGGAGTACTTGGCAAATAGTTTTGCACAGTACAAAGGCATGACAAAGAAAAACATGATTTTGTTTCCGCATAGAATTGCTCCAGAGAAGCAAGTTGATATATTTAGAGATTTAAAAGAAAGCATGACACAATACGAATTTGTTATTTGTCAAGAACGTGAACTTACTAAAAATGAATATCATAATTTATTAGGTGAAGCAAAGGTTGTGTTTAGTGCTAACTTACAAGAAACATTAGGTATTAGTTGGTATGAAGGTGCTCTTGTAGATGCATTACCAATGATGCCAGACAGATTAAGTTACAGTGAAATGGCATTGCCAGAGTTTTTATATCCAAGTGAATGGACACAAGACTTAGATAGTTACAAAAAACATAAACAAAAAGTAATGAATCTTATTACAGATTATGTTGAGAACTATGACAAGTACTTGCTAAAAGTACAACAACAAGTTAATAAACTGAAAGGCGAGTTCTTTTCAGGAAAAGCATTATATAAAACTATTGGAGATAATGATGGACGATGATAGCACTGATTATACACTTACATACAGTGGTGAAACAGTTGGTGGCGGCATAGATACACCAACATACACTTTTGATATTTCAGACTTAGATAGTCAGGACGGTACTACTCCATTAACAATTAATACTGATTTTGCAGGCACGTACAAAGAAGAAACATGGCCAAGCGAATACAAAGTACAAGAAATGATTAAACAATATCCTGCTTTAAAAATACAATATGAAAAATTTTTAGAAGTATACAATTTAGTGAAAGACGATTATAAAGATGAACTTCCTTTCTAAAATAATGGACATGCTCGGAAGACGCCGAGTTATTACAGATAGAACAGGCAAGATACCATATCTTGTTCGTTACTACTTGTTTCTGAAAGATAGAAAGAACTTTCCTTTCAATATTACATTGCATAAGGTTCTTGTAAGTGATGAACCTACATTGCATGATCATCCTTGGGATTGGGGAGCATTTATAATAAAAGGTGGCTATTGGGAACACATTCCAATACGTTCACAGGAAGGTGCTGTCGTTGGTTCAACAAAAGTATGGCGTGGTCCTGGTAGTTTACGTTTTAGAAAAGCAGATGACTTACATTGGTTAGAACTTGCTAAAGACAAAGATGGAAATGAAATACCTTGTTGGAGTATTTTCTATATGGGACGTAAACAAAAGGAATGGGGTTTTGTACGTTATGTATATGGTGAAACAGGTAAGGACTGGGCTAATGCAGGTTACAGATGGGTGCATAATGAAGAATACTTGAACGAACGGGAGAACAAAATTGGATAGAACATCTTACTTTGGCGGACTTATTATAACATACGATAATGTGTTTACACCTAATACCATAGGTGCTCTTGAAAAGAATATTCAAGATGTTCCGTTTAAGTGGGGTACGAGAGACAATCCAGATCAACCACCTACAGGATTACAATGCTTTGACTTTGAGCCTACTCATTCATGGCAAACTTTATGGAACGTAGTTAATGAAAAACTAAAAGACCTTGAAGGTTTAGAATACCGTAGAAGTAACTTAAACTTTTTTGCAACAGGCGAAGATGCATACTATCACAAAGATGATTGTGATTGGACATTGCTTTATTATTGCAATACAGAATGGAAGCCTGATGATAAAGGAGAAACAAAGTTCTATATTACTACAGATGATCTTGATGGGTATAAACTTCAAGATGTACAAGGAAACGCAGATCCATTGGTGTTAAGTATCGCACCAATACCGGGCAGGTTCTGTTTCTTTAAGAGTAGCATTAATCATAGTGCTACAGGATTTAGAAACACTGCAAGATTTGTTCCTGCACTTAAATTTGTTGAGGCAGGTAAAGGCAATGGTACTGGAATAATTGTTCAACAAGGTAATCAAGACGTATTACAAATTAGGAGAAACTATGGTTAAAAAGCATTATTATACTTGGACTGACGTAGAACGTATGTGTCAGAGTATTATAAATCAGATGTACAAGGACGATTGGCGTCCTGACTATATTGTAGGTATTACACGAGGTGGTAATATTCCTGCAACTATTATTAGTAACATGACAGGAATACGTTGCGAAGCACTTAAGGTAAGTTTACGTGATGGCGAGAAAGGTGGCTTTAATGATAGTGCCGCTTGGATGGCCAGTGATGCATTTGGTTACAATGATGATACCACAGGTGCAACAACTAAGGTTGCAGGTGCAAGGTGGGATATTAGTTTAAGAAAAAAAATACTTATTGTAGATGACATCAACGATACTGGTGCAACATTTCAATGGATTAAGAATGATTGGCAAAGTGGTTGTTTGCCAGATGAACCTACATGGGAAACTGTATGGGGGAACAGTGTAAGATTTGCTACACTTACAGAAAATTTAGCCAGCAACTTTAGCCAGGTGAGTTATAGTTGTCATGAAGTTAACAAAGCCGAGGAAGACGTCTGGTTAGTTTATCCTTGGGAAAACGTAGGAGAATACTAAATGCAATTTAACGAAACACCATGGAAAGATGTTTTACTTGATGCTAAAGGCTTTACAGTTTTTAAAGACAAGTATCCAGTAACAGAAGGACATCTTCTTTTTGTACCGAAAGAACAGTCTTGGCAAGATATTGTTAAGTGTTGGGAAGCGGCATATAAATGGGGTTACGATTGGGTTGAACGTGGTTACTGTGATGCTTTTAACGTAGGACAGAACGTTGGCGAAGAAGCAGGACAAACTGTTATGTATCCACACGTACATTTAATTCCAAGACGCAAAGGCGACATGGACAATCCTAAAGGAGGAGTGCGTGGTGTTATTCCGCACAAACAAAAATATACAATGGGTAATCCTAAGCAACCAGATTTATTCCTTGAAGGAGATTGTGTATAATGAGAACTGCCGTTATAGGTTGTAGTCATAGTGCAGGCTATTCATATAGCCAAAAAGAAGGCACTCGCGATCGTTGGAATGACAACAACTGGGCAGAAATGTATATTGGCAGTCAAGACAAGGACGGAGTTATATTTGCTTGTCCTGGCAGAGGCTGGTATGATTACAGTGAACGTCTTGCTTTTTTATTTAAAAAGTATGATGACATTGATGAAGTTATTATACAACAGACATACTGGAATCGTTTTAGAATAGGATTTAGTAATCCTTGTTATTACGAAAACATTATTCCACTTGATGTTCATATGAACTTAGAAGAAACAAAAGGTCGCATAGATTGTTACAATATTAATATGTGGGACGATGAACGTAAATGTTTTGATGGAGGTAGAATTTCTATGGCTGGCGACTATGCAGTGCCGGCAACGATTAGTATGGAGTTTGAACCTTTTGATATTATTGAACCAAATTTACAAACAGAAGGATACCAAAGAACAAAAGCATGGTATGAATTAATGACGATTGTAAATCAAAGACAGTTTTTCAAAGAAGTATATCTTTGGAATATATTGTGCAAAGAAAACAACGCGGTGTTAAAAATCTTTGCCATAAACGACCACACGTGGCTTCCTAAAGATCTAAATATGATTGGGAATGTCCAGGCGGACGTAGCAGACAAAACTGTAACACAGTTTTTATTAACCAAGGGTGAATTACAAGACTTCGTAATAGATGATGAACATTTTAATATTAAGGCACATAGTCTTATTGCGAACGATTATATCCCTAACATGAAAGGAAGTTTATGTTGAAACAAGTAATGATAGATGCGGCAAGAAAACATGCAGAAGCAGAGATTGACTTGCACAAGGCTAATATTGAAGTGTACATGCAACAGGTAGTTGGAATTGGTGAACACTCAGATATTATTGAGACCATCCAAAAGGAATTGGATAAAATGGCTCAGGCGCACGATCGTTTAGAAATGCTAAACAAATACTTTGGTTAAATCCATATATAAAGTGTTTGACATTAATCTAAATATATCGTATAATATACAATACAACTAAGACAGGCAATCCACTGCCTTAACATCGGAGAAGTAAATGAGTAAAGTAGAAGAAATAAAAGCAAAACTAAAAGAGCAAGGTATTCGTTACTGGGCTAATGATAATATTAGCGAAGTACTCGAAGAAGGTGACAAACAAGCACTTATCGAAGAGGCAATTCCTGCTTTTGAAAACGTATTGCAAAAACTGTTAATTGATACAGAAACAGATCCTAACAGTATGGATACTGCAAGACGTATGGCCAAAATGTACATTAATGAGATTATGGCTGGACGTTATGACAAGATGCCAAATCCAAGTGCATTTCCAAACTACATTGAAGGTGGTTATGAAGGTATGCTCGTGGTAAGGAGTGAACTTACAAGTTTATGTTCGCATCATCACCAAACTGTTAAAGGTGTAGCATACATTGGTATCATTGCAGGTCCGAAACTTTTAGGTCTTAGTAAGTACACAAGGATCGCACAATGGTGTGCAACACGTGGAACATTGCAAGAAGAACTTAATGTTATGATTGCAAATGCAATACAAAAAGAAACAGGTAGTGAACACGTTGGTGTTTATGTACAAGCAACACATGGTTGTTGTGAGAACAGAGGTATTAAAGCACATAGTTCTTTAACACAGACTACTGTATTACGTGGTGCATTTAAAGACGATCCAGCAACTAAAAAAGAGTTTATTGACAATGTTAAACTGCAACAACAGTTTGCTTGTTAGGAGGCTCAAATGACAACTGAGAAGAAGTATTACTACAGTGAAATATTTCACTCCATTCAAGGTGAAGGACACTATACAGGTGTTCCGACTGCTTGGATTAGATTCTTCTTGTGTAACTTGCAGTGTAGCGGCTTTGGTCAAATAGATCCAACTAATCCGGATACTTACGACCTGCCGTTCCTGGATTATGACGTAAGCCAAGTAAAGAGAGTTGAAGACTTACCTGTATGGGAAAAAGGTTGTGACTCTTCTTATACTTGGGCAAAGAAGTACAAACACTTAATGGGGCAAGAAACTCCTACTGTATTAGCAAATAAGATTGTTGATATATTAAGAACAGAAAGTAATCCTGAAGGATTGTTTCTTCACCCTATGAGTAAACAAAGACAACACTTATGTTTTACTGGTGGTGAACCTTTAATGGTTACAGGACAGGCGGCAAGTGTTGGAATATATGAAGAACTTGAAAGACAAGGTAACTTGCCAAGTTCAATGACGTTTGAAACAAACGGTACACAAAAACTTAGAGATAACTTTAAGGATTGGGTAAACAGAATTGACGAAGAAGTATTCTTTAGTTGTAGTCCTAAATTGTTTACAGTTAGTGGTGAGCAATCTAAGAAAGCAATTATTCCAGAAGTAGTTGGCGAATATGCAGAACTATCTAAAGCAGGACAATTAAAGTTTGTTGTTGGTTCTGAACAAAGACAATGGGATGAAATGGATTCTGTTATAGAGAAATTTAGAGCAGAAGGCGTTGAATGGCCTGTATGGGTTATGCCTGTAGGAGCCAGAGAAGAAGAACAAACTGCAACGGCAGGTGATGTTGCTAAGATGGCTTTTCAAAGAGGTTACAATGTGGCGGCAAGAGTACACGTTTATCTATTTGGAAATGCAATAGGTACTTAATATGTTTGACTTTTTTAAGAAATTGTTTAGGAAGAAGGAAGTATGGAAAGATGATGGTGAGATACACTTACACTCAGACTCCATGTATCCATATTCCGATATGCATAAAATACGTAAAGAGGCAGAGAAAAAAGAGAAACCTAAAAACAAGCAACTTGACGAAGATGCTATAAGAAAGGCAGGATGGTAATATGTTAGATAAAATGAAAGATATGTTGGGTATGAAAAAGACCCCAAAAGGAGAGATGTCGCATAGAGATCTTATGTTAAAAGAAAAAGAAGCGGCAACTAAGGCTAAGAAACCTTGGGTTGGCGTACTTGATACACAAGTAAACAAAGATAATATTAGAAATGGTTTCTTTGAACTTGATTGGAATAACGAGTTTATTGAGCAACTGCTTGATGCTGGTTATAAAGGAGAATCAAATGAAGAGATTGTTGACCTGTGGTTTAAGGATCTTGCAAGGAATGTACTTGCTGAAGAAGGCATGGACACTACAAGAGGTGCAGGTTATATAAACACAACAAAAATAAGCGAAGATAAATCGGAGGTAAAATGATAATTGAATATTTAGATACCGCAATAATGATTGCTGGAGTATTTTTTCTATATAAAATTGCAAGAAATTTAAGAATGATACTAAAAGAAATGTGTCATATCGGAAAGAAAATTAAGTAATGAGTACTGATGTATTAGGTTATAGTTCACATGATTGGCGTAAGAATACAGATGACGCCATTGTCATAGATGAAAAGAATATGAGTTATGCAAAGGTAAACGATTGTAAAGTAAGTTTCAAAAATCCAAGAACACTTAAAAAAGAAGAAGTCGATATATCAAGACTAATAAGAGTTTTTGTTAATAATTTTGAAAGTCAAAAAAGGAGTGTAAAATGAGTATTGTAAGAATTAAAAGTTTTCATCCATTAACGGAGTTTGCACCAAGTTGGAATATTCCTCTTTGGTTAACAAATTGGACTGACCATGAGCATGTAGATGCTATTAAAAAATGGATAATTGATAATGAGAAAACTATCTTAGATTACGAATACACTAACACAGGTGGTACAGGTCTTGGCAAAGATCATATTACAACACGTTTTGGAAAGTACAATTTACTTTCACAGGACGATCCTGCATTTAATGAATTGCTAACGTTTTTAAGATATTCATATATTGAGTATGTGCAAACTGCACAACTTGAACTTAAAGACTTGCAGATTGTATGTTGGGCAAACATTCTTAAACAAGGTGAATCAATGGCTCCGCACTCACATGGTGCTCAACCAGATTCTTATTTGAGTGGTAATATGCATTTGGAAGATTATTCAACTGCAACATTCTACAGAAGTTGTTATGATCCTGAATCAAAACTTGGCTTACCAAATAAAAAAGGTGGCTGTGTAATGTTTCCAAGTAGTACACAACACTACACTGGAGAGCATGATTCAGCAGATCCAAGAGTTAGTGTAGCATTTGATTTAAGATTAACTGGATCATTCAATCACGAAGAAATGAATGCTATTCCATTTATGAACAAAGAAGTGCTAACCAAAATACAAGAAAAGTATAAAGCACAAGCAGAAGCAAATAAACAGGTTGACAACAGTAATAAAAAGTAGTATAATATTATTATAATTTATTACAAGAGGACAACTTAATGACATACATACTCGTCGATACTGCTAACACATTTTTTCGTGCAAGACACGTAATTCGTGGTAACCTTACAGATAAAGTTGGTATGGCTTTTCATATTACACTTGCTGGTGTAAGAAAGGCTTGGCAGGACTTTGACGGCAGTCATGTTGTATTTTGTTTAGAAGGTCGTAGTTGGCGTAAAGACTTTTATGAGCCGTACAAGCGAAATAGAAGTGATGCAAGAGCGGCGGCTACTCCACAACAACAAGAAGAAGATGAAGTGTTCTGGGAAATGTTTGACGAGTTCAAAGATTTCGTAGGTAATAAAACTAATTGTTCTGTACTGCAACATCCTGAACTTGAAGCAGATGACTTGATTGCAGGTTGGGTACAAGCACACCCTAATGACAATCATGTTATTGTTTCAACTGATGGCGACTTTGCACAACTAATTGCACCTAACGTAAAACAATACAATGGTATTCAAGACGTGACTATTACACATGAAGGTTACTTTGATAAGAAAGGTAATCGTGTTATAGATAAGAAAACTAAACAAGAACGTCCTGCACCTAACCCGCAGTGGTTATTGTTTGAAAAGTGTATGCGTGGTGACACAAGTGATAATGTGTTCAGTGCATATCCAGGTGTAAGAGTAAAAGGTACAAAGAACAAGGTAGGCTTACAAGAGGCGTTTGCTGACAAAGACAGCAAAGGCTATAACTGGAATAACTTGATGTTGCAACGTTGGGTAGATCATAATGGTGATGAACATAGAGTATTAGATGATTATACTCGTAACGTAACACTTTGTGATTTGTCTGCACAACCTGATAACATTAAAGGTATTATTGCAGATG
>Ga0213865_10000591_pt1 | contig 24481 bp, 44 predicted proteins | sample PICome_6_FD_160100 | JGI IMG/M metagenome (GOLD analysis project Ga0213865, IMG submission 160100) | Coastal seawater microbial communities near Pivers Island, North Carolina, United States - PICO282 | ecosystem: Environmental > Aquatic > Marine > Coastal | place: USA: North Carolina...
GCCGTGTGGTACAAGGTTTCATTGCCGCTAACATGACTGAAACCAACAAGATTGGTTACATCGCTTCGTTCCCTATTCCAGAAGTAGTGCGTGGTATTAACGCATTCATGTTGGAAGCACAGAAGCACAATCCAGATATTGAAGTAGATATCATCTGGCTTTACACCTGGTTTGATCCAGCGAAAGAAGCTACCGCAGCACAGGCACTGATTGATGAAGGTGCAGATATTATCGTACAGCATACCGACTCCCCTGCTCCAGTACAAGTGGCAGAAAACAATGGAGTATACGCATTCGGTCAGGCTTCTAACATGAGCCGCTTTGGACCTAATGCACACCTGGTTTCGATTGTAGACGATTGGGATTCTTACTACGTTGACCGTGTTGGTCAAGTAATGGACGGCACCTGGACTGGTGGCGATACCTGGTGGGGATTCACTAAAGACGGTCAAGGTGGTGAAGTAGGTATGGTTGCTCTGGAAAGCTACAACGTAGCTGCTATGGGGGCAGGACTTGTACAGCAGGCACAGGCTCTCGAAGCTCAGCTTGCCAGTGGTGAACGCCATGCATTCCCGTGTGAAGGTTTGCTGAAGCAAGATGGTTCTGTTCCTGAGGAGTGTGCTGCTGGTGCAGAGCACTTGGACGACTGGCCAACTCTGCTGTCCATGAACTGGTTCGTAGAAGGCATTGACGCATCAGTACCGAACTGATTAATCTCTACGTAGTCATCCAGTATGACGAAGAAGACTGCTGGGCACCGCCTAAAACGGTGTCTGCCAGACTTTCCTATTATGATGCTATGGATGAAATGGAAAGATTAAAAGAAATAAATCCAGTTGATCTGCATCAAGTTATGATGATAGAATGCAATCAACCAGGAAAGAAATAGTATAAATAATATAGTGTGCACGCATTATATAAGGAATTAGATATGGATTTCCATAAATTACGACAGCAGTTAGCTGAAGCTACTAATTCAGCAAAAGATCATGTATCAGCATCATATGACTATATGCCTGATCATAATAAAAAAGTAGTTTCTAGAAAAGAGGTTTTAAACCATGCTCAACAGCATGGCGGAAAATCTATTAAAGTTACGAACATGTATCAAGGTGCCGGAGGTGGCGGTAGCGCAGAAGTACATATTAAAGGACATGTTAAGCATGTCATGAAATTTATAAACCATCACCATGATGAAAATTATTCACATGATCATGCTGGTCATAAACAGTTCAAAAAAGACTTTGGTTAATAAAAAAGGGGGACCAGCGATAAGCCAGTCCCCCTTTTTGTAATATTAAACTATTACTATTTGTTCTTCCAAATCATCCAGAGTACCCAGACTGCCAACAGTCCTACAAGACCACTGGAGCCAAGGGAATCTACTACACCAGTTACATTGTCGATTACGCTGACGCCGTCTGGCATAAATGGTACCGCACCGAGACCAAGCAGCTCAGCTACGATAGTAAGAGCGAGAAGGCTTACGCCGAGATCAGCAAGGTGACCTACCCAGCCTTTTACACTTTTGATGATATCCATTATATCCTCCGTTAATGTTAATATAACTAAGTATTTATAAGTTGCTTAATTGCACGACTTATAATTGAATACCCATACGATCTGCTGCACGAGTGTAGCCGTTCTTAGTCCGAAGGAACGTACGCTTACCCTTAGTCATAATATCATCGCTCATTGTGACTTCCCAGATTCCAGTACCTTTAGGACCTACCTCAAACCTAACGTAGATGACTTTCTCTTCAATTGCGTCTGTGAATATCCCATTCATATCGATCTCACCGGACTTAGTTAATGCCTGAAGCATCTTCTCACACTCATACATAATTTGTATGATAGTCGGATTGCTTTGCTTTTTAAGATAATCGTTTTGCGAAATGAAGTTGACAAAATCTCCAAGATCATATTTGTTCTTTTCAGTCCTGCCTGCGGCCTTTGGATCAATGAGATTGGGGTGTAGCGAAGCTACAGCTCGTATTGGTCCCATAACAATGCTAGCATCTCTGAGCTGCTCTAGAATTTTTTGCTGATGAGTATTCTGCCAGTGGCGCTTCTTCTTATCATCTATAGAAAGCAGCTTTAAAATATCTCCTGGTTTTACTGTGTTGGTAGTCTTACCACTCTTTGCTGATATAGTATAGAGCCTGCCTTTGTCTTCTATACCATAGTCCATCAGCGGCTCGTTTGGTCTAATGGGCACATAGATTCGAGCGCTACTAGAAAATTTTATACCCTTAGACTTCATCATTTGCTGATTGATTATACCGATCGGACCTAGTACCTCACCAAAGTCCTTGTTAATATCGTTAAGTGGAATATCATTCTTGACTTTATTGAATATATTAGCTAGCTCTTGCTTAGTCTTATTGCCATTGTAGTGCTCTACCAGATAGAACAGATATGACTTGAGTTCAGGCTTTAAGTCCTTGCGATCGGCAATCGCATCATATACGTTTTTATTATATTCCTTTAAAGTCCATCTTTTATCTTCAGAGGCCACGTTAAAGGACTGCGGCTTGAGAGACACTGCGGCAGATGCCTTGACTCCGGGTTTTGTAATGTTATTAAAAGTCACTCGACCTTTCTTATCATCTACTAAGATAAGAGCTCTAGGTTCATATGAAGGAGAAGATACATATGTGATCTTAGTTCCAGCCTTAACTTCTCCTATGACTCTAGCAGTGTCAATAGGATCGTAGATCTTACTGTCTTTTCTAATTGTAGTAGGAACGTCTCCTCTACCTTGAAAATACTTTGTCCATGCTGCTGCACCTAAAGAGGCCATTCACGTCTCCTAGTTAGCTAGCGGGTTATCCAGCGCTTCCTGAATCTTAGCCATTAGCCGTTCTTCTAATTGTTCTATTTCTCTATCTGTATCACGGTAGAGCTGATCGCGCTTGTTATCAAACCTCTGATCTGCAATATCAATCATCTCTCTGACCTCAGTCTCAGCTTCTCTTACAGCATCTTCAATACGATCAACCATCAGCTCTAGGCGAGCAACATCATCTTTTAAATCATTCTTAATGTTTCTAGTATACTCTGTTGCTTGTAGTACTGACTCTTCAGTCCGCTGCATCTTTTGTTCCATGACAGATAGCTGTTCTTGGAACCCGCTGAGATCAGGAGCCACGTATGAGGTGATCATCTCCTTCATGTCCATGTAGTCCTTATAGACTTCAAAGCCACCATAGAGACCACCTACGAGAGTGGACAGACCCATAGCCACAGCTACCATCTTACCACCTTTGAACTTGATCCCAGCGAATTCTATCTCAGCCATTTTTAGTCCTTAATAGCTTTCTTGTTTAACTGCTTAGCAGTAATAAATCCTGCAACAAAGGCGATAGCCATACTACCTACCAGGAGTGCAGAGTGCCAAAGAATAAATGCCATTTACTTCTTCATCCCTTCTAAACCTTCCTTTGCATAGAATGCAGCTACAATAGCAGCAACCGATACAAAGTACGTTGGAGCAATATCTTTCAGTAGACCGGAAGCTGTTTCCTGTCCAATGAGAGACGCGATAACAATGGCAAAAGGATAGAGTAACATACCAAAGAGAGCGAACCACGCCATCCCTCTCTGAGCATCCTGCTTCTTATCATCGTTTTCGATTTGAAGCATTCGTTCAGCTTTTGCCATTTCTTCGTCCGTTACGATTCCATCTCCGTCCTCGTCGAACTGATTATATATGGAATCCGCTTGTAGGGTTTTAGCCACCTAAACCTCCTACACTTTCGAATGCTGATGTAAGTTGCGGTGCAAAGGAGGATGCTGCCCAGAGCATAGCACCGATAGCACCTACACCGATAATTACCCACTTCATCTTCATGTCATCTACAGACATACGAATACCAATTAACTCATTGCTAAGAATACGCAGAGACAGTTCCATCTTGCCTTCTGGCATATCGATTGGAACCTGAGGTTCATTTTTCTTTTGCTCTTCAGCCATTACTTTAATCCTTCATCTAAGATATCTTCTAAAATAACAACACCTTTTGCTACCAATCTTTCTCTATTGGAAAGGTGTAAAGCGTGAATATCATCCTTACTTTGGCCATGATACGGTACCGCATGGCCTTCATCAATCATAATTTCAGTCAGCAGCTTCTTGTCATGACCTATATAAAAGTCACCAAGAATTCTACCAAACTTACCTTTCATATCTTCTCCGTCCTTGGCAGCAAATGTCTTGAGAACCACGTTTTCACCCAGTAACTCAATGACGCGGTTTTTAGCTGCAAGGCCGAATAACTTTTCGACTTTGTCAGATGTTCTAGATTCTGGTGTGTCGATGCCCATGATGCGAACACGCTCATCCTTTAACCATACTCCGAATCCTAAATCAATGTCGACGTCAACGGTATCACCGTCAACAACCTTAACTAAATTCGCTTTATACTCGTACACTGTTTGTTTCTCCTATTGGAACTGTAATGCCCGAAGTTGTTGTATCTCTTGTTCAAGTCGCATCACTTCCAACTGTTTCTTACGCAGTTCGAGTAAATATAGTTCATTGCAATCAATTCTAGCTTTTGGCTTTTGACCTAAAGGAATGATAATTCTAGCAAAGACGCCAACGTCTCCGACGCGCGAATCAACATAACCACTAAGGGGATCAGTATATCCCCTGCCAATAATGCCGGTTACCCCAAACTCTAAGTTGGTAGCAGAACCAATTGCATTAGAACAATCTAGATCACCCGCCTTGAACCTATCTGACTGGTATGAACCAGGTGCAGTAGGCAAGGATAGGTTTAAAGAGCTAGACTGTCCAAATGCAACAGAGGCATATAGTAGTAACATTATAAGAATTATGAGGAATACTTGAAATTTGGAGTAACTAATCATAATCATTATACCTTAGAACAGATTCTAGACTCTACGCCAGACACTGGAGCATTCAACTCGAACTGCTTGGAGGTAGTACAGATGTATTCAATGCGGTCGCAGTCTGCTTCTCTGATGTAAATTTCTACAGACTCTTGACCTAAGTAACCGACGTTGATAAGCTTTTGAGTTGTTGCAAACGGGACTGTGTTCCATTCCTCGTCATAGACTGCAATCTCATAGTACTCAACGTCTTTTCTTTTATTGAAAATCTTCATAGTGGTCACGACGATACCATCCATGAACGATGGTTCGAACTTGGGATACGTTGGTGTCCACTCATGAGCATATGCGGTAGTGGCCATCAAGGCTGCCACTACCGATGTTAATAAAGTCTTCATTAGCTGGCGATGCACTCCGCTACTACGTTAGCAGCATATTCGCCACCAGGGAAAGACTTGCCATAACCATAGTCTACGGAAGATTCAATCTGGAACCAAGTAGAACCAGCAACAGTTAAGTCGTATTCTGTCACGTTGTCGTACTCGACCTTAGCTGCTTCATAGCCAGCCATTCCAGTATCAGATGTTTGCGATACAGTTACCTCACCATCCCACGCAAGTGCATCATCAAGTGTTGGTGATGTTGCAAAAGAGTTAGGCCAGGAAATTTTGGCAATGTAGTAGTCTGCAGCAGTAACGTCAAAACGTACCACTGGATCTACGCCACCTTTAACAGGATCTGTATCTAATTGGTCTGGAGCTGGGTTTCCGTATACGCCTGCTACGGAAGTGTAGATGGAGCACTTAGAAGCCACGTTTCCCGTGATTGGGACGCTTTCAGCATTAGCCGTAGTACCTACGACTGCAACTGCGAGCGCTGCAAAAAGTCTTAACATTTGTTATTCTCCGGTTAATTGTTCTCTATCATATTGAGAGCGTACCATAGAATAATGTTTGGCATCACTAGCCAACTGTCTCAGCGCCCTGTTATTATCAGGCAATGATGTATCTTCAAGTTGCAGAGTATCCTCATATACTAATACTTCAGGATAGTCTACTTCATAATATGGTTGAATTAGAGGATCGTTTGCAAGCTGTTGTAATAATCCCTGTTGAATAAATCCATCGATGAATCCACCAACGTCAGGATCAGTCTGCATACTCTTTTCTAAATCTTCCTCTTCATCTTCGACGATTTCTACTTTTTCGTTTTCGTTTTCAATTTGTCTGCCCTCTTGCATCTCTAACCAGTATTCATAGAACTCATCTTCTGGATCGACATACTCGATGGTGCTTACATATTTATAAACAGCGTCCAAAAAACCTGGACAATTTGGATCAGCTAAGGGGTTGGTGCATATAATATTTGTTTCATCAATATCCATTCTGTAAAGGTATATAACAGATGCATCACTAACCGTTCCATCACCGTCTACAGTGATAGAACCATCGCCCCATTGCTCTCCAGGAATACCATCGAATCTAAAATTCTTTAGAATCGAGTTACCAGGCAAACCAGACCAGTCATCAACTTCTTCAAAAACGTATCCACCATTTATAGCATCTTCGTTTCTGACATATACGGTAGCATCAGCCGCTGGGTCCTTAGACATAACATAATAGTATGTTACGCCATTGACCTGCAATGATACGTTGGGTGATGAAAAATCTGGTAGAACATTTACGGGTGACCAGGTTAATCCGTCATTGACTGCGTTATTAGTAACTCCGTAGGTGGTATCAGCCTCCGCCGAGTAAGACGGCAAGAATACCGAGAACGAGAGCGCCACCGATAAGAGTGGTCCTAGTGTCCGGATCAATGTTCATTCCTATACCTGGTTGAGAATCGGGTCTGCGTGACTGGTTGGACGGATCGTTCCATTCTGACTTTGCTTCTTCACCGATCTTACCGTCGATAGGGCAAGGTGTACCTGCGTCCATCATGGCCTGAAAGATTCTGCCATCTTGACACATAACTGATACGGCAGCAACTTTCATACCCATATCGTATAGAGTCTTGGCGTTCTTTAGCTTCTCACAGTTCATGTCTCTGACAGTAGATCCTGCCGAGATCCCCAGGATCTGCGTCTGTACAGCACCTGATACGCCGACCGTACACAGGTCAGAGTTTGCTGTATTGATGTTAGGAGAGATTGCCGTAGGAGGTGCAGTGATGACTGTGTTGGTCGAGTCACTGGTTGTCGTTACGGTACTTGTTGTGGTATTCTCTGTGACAATGGGATCATTTGTCGTGGTCGTGGTCTCTTCCTGAGCCACCGCTGCTGAAGCCGCCAGTGTCATGATAAAAGCAGCAAACATTCTTTTGAACATGGCGTTTGCCCTTTATGATATTAGTATAATATTTATAAAAAAAGAGGTGTACATTCAAGCCTGAATAATATATAATAACTCTCTAGAAATAGAAAGGAGCCCCTATGTCTTCCGTTATGGATAAACTTAAAAAGAACTCTAGGCTTAATCACACAGCAGTCCTGTCTGAGTCTAAGTTCTTTACTGAAAAAGATATGATTCCAACTGACGTTCCTATGCTGAACGTCGCCCTGTCTGGTTCACTTGAAGGTGGACTGACTCCAGGCCTTACGGTTCTTGCCGGTCCATCCAAGCACTTTAAAAGCTCATTCGCTCTAAAGATCGCATCGGCTTATATGAAGAAGTATCCTGAAGCAGTGATGCTGTTCTATGATTCCGAGTTTGGTTCGCCACAGGAATACTTCCAGAACTTCGATATCGATACTGGCCGTGTACTGCACACTCCTATTACCAACGTTGAGGAACTAAAGTTTGACCTGATCAACCAGCTCGAGCAGCTGGAACGTGATGATAAGGTGATCGTCATCATTGACTCTATCGGTAACATCGCTTCCAAGAAGGAACTGGAAGATGCACTGAATGAGAAGTCTGTAGCCGATATGTCACGTGCAAAAGCATTGAAAGGTCTGTTCCGTATGGCAACACCATACTTGAGTATGAAAGACATTCCGATGCTTGCAATCAACCATACATACCAAGAGATCGGTCTGTTCCCTAAGGCTGTTGTTTCTGGTGGAACAGGAATCTATTACTCAGCAGATAACATCTGGATCATTGGCCGTCGCCAGAACAAGGTGGGCACCGAGATTGAAGGGTATGACTTTGTAATCAACGTGGAGAAGTCCAGATATGTACGGGAAAAGAAAATCATTCCTATCTCAGTTACTTGGGAAGGTGGCATTGATGAGTATTCCGGTCTACTTGATGTGGCTCTGGCAGGTCAGTTCGTCGTCAAACCGAAAAACGGCTGGTACGCCAAAGTCGACCAAGAAACAGGAGAGATCGATGGGAAAAACTTTAGGCAAAAAGAGTTAACAAAAGACTTCTGGTATGATATAATTACCTCTGATAAATTTAAGAAGTTTATTGAAGATCAGTACAAGATTGGTATCGTACCTGAAGAGGTCGTAACAATCGTAGATGAGGACGAGCTTGAAAATGCATAAGAGAGATGTAGACTATGAGCTCCTTGAAGGTCCAGAAGAAAAGTACATCTATTTCAAAATAATGTCTGGGGAATACAAAGACGTCATCTTGTACTATTATGATGTAGGTATCTCAGAAGAAGTTGAAGAAGATGATGTAGTATTGTCCTTTAGCTATAATATTATGTCTGGTCATCATATTATCGAAGACACTTCTAAGTTTGAAACATACCTTGGAGATCTTTTTTCCGACGCTCTTATTAATGGCTTAACAGATGGGAACCTTGAAATTCATGCCGGAGACTCTGAACAGGACGATATTACGATCACTCTTGACGAATGAGAGTTATCTACGTAAAGTTATTCCATTCCTAAAACCAAACTACTTTGAAGGTCCGCTGAAAGTAATCTTTAAGCAGATCGGCGCCTTTGTGGATAAGCACAACACCTTACCTACTCTGGAAGCATTCCGTATTGATCTTGAACAAGATGAACGTATGTCTGATGACATGTTCACTGAGATTTCTGCAATGCTTCCAGAGATCTTTTCTGCTGTAGATATCGATGAGGACTTCCTACTAGAAAAGACTGAGAAGTGGTGCCAGGAACGCGCGCTGCATATTGGGATCATGAAGTCTATCGATATCCTGGATGGTAAGGACGATAAGCTGACCAAGAATGCTATTCCTGACCTATTAACTGAAGCATTGGGTGTTGCTTTTGATTCATATGTAGGTCACGACTATATCGATAACGCTGAAGAGCGCTATGAATTCTATACTCGTGATGAAGAGAAGCTCCCGTTCGATCTGGATAACTTCAATAAGATCACTAAAGGTGGTCTGCCTGATAAGACGCTGAACATCGCACTGGCAGGAACTGGTGTTGGTAAATCCTTGTTCATGTGTCACGTTGCAGCAAGCTCAATGCTTCAGGGTAAGAATGTCCTATATATCACTATGGAGATGGCTGAGGAACGTATCGCTGAACGTATTGATGCCAATCTACTTGATATTCCTATTGATCAGTTGGAGAAGCTTCCCAAGACAATGTTTACCGAAAAGGTCAATGCCATCGCTAAGAAGACCGTTGGTAAACTGATCGTTAAGGAGTATCCCACTGGAGCAGCCCATGTGGGGCACTTCCGCGCCCTGATGAAGGAGCTTAAGCTTAAGCGATCATTTGTACCCGATATCGTATTCATTGACTACCTCAATATCTGTGCATCTTCCCGCATGAAGGCAATGGGTGGTGCTATCAACTCCTACACCTATGTCAAGGCTATCGCCGAAGAACTGCGTGGACTGGCGGTTGAATTTGCGGTACCTCTGGTTAGTGCAACACAAACCACCAGGTCTGGTTATGGTAACTCCGATCCTGGACTTGAGGATACCTCTGAGTCGTTTGGTCTGCCTGCTACGGCTGACCTAATGTTTGCTCTGATCTCTAATGAGGAACTGGAACAGTCTGGGCAAATCATGGTCAAGCAGCTTAAGAACAGGTACAACGATCCAGGCAAATACAAGCGCTTTGTACTTGGAATAGATAGATCAAAGATGCGGCTCTTTGACGTAGATGTTAAAGAGCAGACTCTTGTAGATGACGGGATTCCCGTATTTGATAAAACGCCTTCCGGTGATAAATTTAAGGACTTTAAGATATGAACCAAACCGTGCTTCCAGTTGGCATCACTTCCTCAATGATTAATGCCTATGCAGATGGCACAGGTAAGAAAATGTCTGCTCAAGATATTATTGTGTATTGTGCCAGAATTTCCAATCCTAAAAATCAAAACAGTGATGCACCTGCAGACAAGCTTCTAAAGTATTTGATGGAACACAAGCACTGGTCACCTTTCGAGATGGTTGATATGGTGATGGAGATTAATACGACACGAGATATTGCTCGTCAGATTCTTCGGCACCGTTCATTCTCTTTCCAAGAGTTTAGTCAGCGGTATGCTGATCCGACCCGGGACTTGGCAGTGTACATGCGTGAAGCACGGCTGCAGGATACCAAGAATCGTCAGAATTCCATTGAGACGGATGATGACGAACTGAAGTGGGCGTGGGAAGCTAAACAAAAACAAATTGTCCATGAGGCCCAGTTGGCGTACAAGTGGGCTATTGAGAATGGGATTGCTAAGGAGCAGGCACGTGCGGTACTGCCAGAGGGTAACATGCAGTCTCGCATGTACATGAAAGGCAGCGTTCGATCATGGATTCACTATTGCGAACTACGCTGTGCCAATGGTACACAGAAAGAACACCGTGAGGTTGCCTATAAGTGTGCAGGTATTCTAAAAGATCATCTGCCATTCCTAAAGAAATGGTACAAGGAATTGGAATATGACAGATAAAATTCTAATCTCCGAATACTGGATTCAGGACAATGGTGGACTGGTTAAGGTATACAGAAGCGGCGCGACCTATGAATTGGTAGCTGAAGATATGGATGGTACGGTATTTCTTAGATCTGAAAACATCAGAACTTTGCATTCAGCAGAGAACCGCGCAGAGGAAATAGCACTGTTAGTGTGATGGATAAACGTAAAGAAGCAGCTAGGTTATTCTGGATGGTTAAAGGTTACTTGATGCCTGAGCACTTCACGGATAGTGACATTGAATATATACTAACAAGCTACACAAAAAGAGTGTGGCATAATCATGAAGTGAATGATGAAGGCTTTGAAGAGGCCTGGGAGAATAGAGAATGAAGATCATTGCCGGCCCATGCCAGCTGGAAAGAAACTCACTAGGCGTGGCAAGATACTGTCAGAACATGGCAGAAAAATACGGTTTAGAATATTACTTTAAGGCAAGTTTCGATAAAGCCAATCGTACATCAATGGGTGCAGAGCGGGGCGTAGGACTAGAATCTGCCATGATTATCTTTGATGAGATTAAGGCGGAACTTGGATGTAAGATCGTAACCGATATACATACTACAGGTCAGGCAGCTCTGATCAAGAGTTCTGTCGACGTACTACAAATCCCTGCTTTCCTGTGCAGGCAGACCGACCTATTACTGGCAGCAAAGAACACTGGAAAGATCGTAAACGTAAAAAAGGGTCAGTTCCTAGCACCGTGGGACGTTGCAGGAATTATCAGCAAGATTGGAGAAAACAATGTCTGGATTACTGAAAGGGGCACTAGCTTTGGCTATAACACCCTTGTTAATGACTTTACTGGTCTTCAGTACATTGCTGAGAATTATAGTACTCCCCTTATTTTTGATGCCACTCATAGCGTTCAGAAACCCGGTGGCCTCGGCGGTTCTTCTGGTGGTAATCGTAACTATGTATCTGCTTTGGTACGTGCCGCTGTTGCAACTAAGAATGTAGATGGCATCTTCGTTGAGGTTCATCCTGATCCTGACAACGCACCATCCGACGGACCAAACAGCTTAAACCTTCCACAATTTGAAATGGTATGCAGAGACATTCGTACTCTGTGTGATGCACTGGGGATTGACTAATGCGACTAAAGCCAATTATTATTATTCCTGCACGTTATAACTCTAGCCGATTCCCTGGCAAGATGCTAGAGAAGTTAGGTGACAAGACCGTACTAGAACAGACGATCGAGACTGGTAAGCGTACTGGTCTTCCTGTCTATGTTGCTACTGATGATCGACAAATTGCAGACCTCTGTATCCGTATCAATCAAGAATACGTAATGACAAGTCCTGACCAGAAGAACGGTACGGAACGTGTAGCGGAGGCTATGGTAAAGCTGATCGATAAACACGGTGAAGAGTTTAGTAACGAGTTTGATTATGTAATTAACCTGCAAGGTGACTCTCCACTTATTCCGCATTATGTATTCAGTATGATGATGGAAGAGTATGAGCGTATGTATGCCTTTGACAAACCATTTGATGTCATCACTCCGACATTCAGAATGAATATGGAAACTGCTGAACGGTTCTTGGATTGCCGTGCAGAAGGCAGAGCTGGTGGTACGACTGTGGTAACTGATACCGATGGAGCTGCGCTGTACTTCTCTAAAGAGATGATTCCATATGGTGCAAACCTGACTAACGTACAGTCCACGTCTTCCAAGATTCCCATGTACTATCATATCGGAATGTATGCATACAAGCCAGAAGCTTTGTTTGAATACTCTATGCTAGAGGAAAGTCCACTAGAAAAGACTGAAGGCTTGGAGCAGATTCGATTCCTGGAGAACGGTTACACAATCCATTGCATGAAGATGAATCCCTTGCACTTTGACTTTTGGGAAGTAAACAATCCTGAGGATATCGAGATCGTTGAAAAGAGCTTGCATCATGTGAGATAGACTCCATTCAACTGTAACATTTAAGTACCACCCCTAATTTGATTTAGCAATAAGTCACTTTAGGGGTTTCTTTTTTGTGAATAATGATTATATTATAATTATCACAACGTAAGGAATACACCACATGTCTGCTCAAACTTCTATCCAGCTCGACGTTTCTTCCGAAGCCTCTTTGGCCGATGTTCAATACTATGCTCGGGAATATAACTGTACCGCTGAACTTGTCACCGAGTTTGGCCCAGCCGGCGGAAACCCGATTTACGAATTCTTCGGTCGACTCGAAGATCTTCAACGTCTCGAAGCAGAATTTTAACTGTTACTGAAATGTAACACCTCTAATTTGATTTTACAAAAAGTCATTTTAGAGGTGTACTTTTGTGTGAAAGTGATTATATTAGTATTATCAACTGAATGGAAGAGACTATCATGACTAAGAAGCAAAAGGTATCAGCCAAGGCCAAAGCCGCTGGCATGCGTAAGCAGATTCGGCTCGTTAAGAAAGAGTTGAAGGGTTTCAACGAAAAGATGGAAGCTCTTCACGTTCAGTTCACTGCACTCATCGAAGGATAACACTAGTGTTGGGTAAAAACTTTCAGATTGGCTTGGCCAATCGCATCATGGCTGATAACGTATGTGTTATGGAAGGTGATGAGGCTGAGCTTCAGCAGGCCTGGTCTACCATCTCTACTTGGCGTATGACTGAAGAATGTCGTGAGCGTAAGATCGACCATGACTTTGTTCGGCGCTGTAATGATGCTGAGCATGCAATTAGCCGACGTGTGGCTGAACTCAAAGCGATTGACGCTGCAACTGACTAAAGGATAATATAATGATTGAAAGTGTTGATATGCCGAACCAAGAGCTGATCCTCATTAAGTTTGAGGACTCCGCTGACTTTATTCAGGTTAACACCATGGACTCTGCATGGAAAGAAATCCTGGAGCGTGGCCCAGACACTCTTGAGTATATCGAGACCTGGGACCCTGAAAAGGAAGAGCGTGCAGCTGCTCGTGCAAAAGCTGCAGACGTTGATGACTTAAAGCTTATGTAAAAGAGGTGTACATGGAAGCTCACATAATGTATGATGATAAGATGTCAGAACTCGAGTCTGACACCGTACTACGTATCGCACACTTTGCTCGTTCTCGCGGCTTTGACTATCACGCCGCAGCTTACACACCGGAAGGTCGTCGTGCAGCTGCTAAGCTCTTTTGGGATCACTACTTTGAAACCGAGGTTGAACTATGAGTAATCAACGACCGGGAAGGACACACCGAGCAACTGCAGGTGACAACCGAGGTATGGGAACAATGGCCTTCTTTAAGCAGGCTGCAATTGCACTAAATGAAGCTGGATATGAAGATCCAGCTTTTTACTTTGAACAGGTTGTAGATCATCTCCGCAGTGGAGGCTCTCTTCCTACAACACAGCGTGAAGTTGAAAAGGTTCTTGGGCTATGAATTATGTTGCAAATGAGGCAGACGCTAAGTTCGCCTCTAACCTCATTAAGGCGGTAAATGCTTATCAGGCTAAAAAAGGTAAACCCCAGTTTCAAATTCAAACTAAAAAGAAAGATATCTACGTCATATTAAGATCTTAATTGTATAAATATATCCGTATATACAGTTTAGATTTAATGGGATAATCGATGGCTCAGTATTCAGTTACCCGCAAAGGGAAATTCTCTTCCCATAACAGAGACATACATGAAGTAGTAATGCTTGCCGATAAAGACGGCAACATTATTAATACTGCAGGGTCTGCATCGAATATCCCAATTGCTGGCGGTGATGTCAGCGGATACTCACATATCAATAAGTTTGGATATCGAGACGTTATTGCTGGTTCATACCAAACCATTTGGGACAAAGCAGCAGACTATACATATGTGGCTGCAGGTCCATTGCTTGTAACTTCTAGTAACACTGCGGATGATAATGGTGGTACCGTTGAAGTTCAAGGATTGGATGAAAACTATCTCCCTGTCACTGAAGTATTGACTATAGGCGGAGCTGCTTCTACAGCTCAATTCTCTAGAGTTTTTAGAGCGCTAATGATTACATCTACAACAAATGGAACGAATCAAGGCACTATCAGCATTAAGAATGGAGCAACTGATGTTGCTCTTATTCGTCCCGAGAATGGCCAAACTCTAATGGCTTTATACACGATTCCAGCAGGAAAGACAGGTTATCTTCTTAAAGTTCATGGTTCTGTAGATGCTAATAATGATGCGACTTTCAGAATTTATGCCAGACCTTTTAGTGGATCTTTTAATGTTAAAGGTATGTTCGGCGTTTTTGCCAATAGCTTTGACTATGACTATCCTGTACCTTTAAGGTTTGAAGAAAAAACAGACCTTGAGATTAGAGGATTATCTCAAAATGGGGTAGGTGGAGGAGCAATCTTCGACTTAATCTTGGTGGATAACTAATATGGCTTGGACAGATATCCTTATGGGTGATGGAAACCCACACCCCTACTGGCAATACAACAACTCTCCGGCTGATCCAGGTGCTAACAGTCCATTGCGACCTTTATGGCAAAAACAGACAAACGGAATTAGAGCATATGGACTCAATAGTCAGAGAGAGGTCTATGTGCAGGTTAGAAGAACATCTGATCCAACCGATCTAGACTTTTCCGCCGGTGAACTTAGCAAAACATTTTGGGACAATAACGTAGTATAATGAATACGTTTAAGAAATTCGTAGCTGAACAGAAGAATACCCATATGACTCACATCGAGGATAATGTCCTCTATGGCGGAGTCAAAGGAACTAGAGATGCTATCCTAGCGCTCAGGTCTTTACGTGATATGATGAAAGGTCAGCATGCAGGAAAGGTCAGCGTGAAGTGGGATGGTGCACCTGCAGTCTTCTGTGGCACTGATCCTACTGATGGTAAGTTCTTTGTTGCTAAGAAAGGTATCTTCAATAAGAATCCTAAAGTATACAAGACAGAAGCTGATATCGATGCAGACACATCTGGTGATCTGTCATGGAAGCTGAAGGTTGCGCTTAAGTTTTTTGCTAGACTTGGAATCAAAGGAGTCATTCAAGGTGATTTACTTTTTACAAAACCTGATATTAAATCCGAAAAGATCGATGGAGTGGATTACATCACGTTTCATCCTAATAAGATTGTCTATGCTATCGAAAAGAACAGCAAGGATGCTCAAGAAATTAGAAAAGCGAAAATCGGAGTTGTCTGGCACACATCCTACACAGGAGACAGCTTCGAAAACATGAAGGCTTCGTATGGAGTAGATGTTACTAAGCTTAAAAAGACTAGCGATGTATGGCAGCAGGATGCAATGCTCCGTGACCTGACTAATATTGCAACTCTTTCTGACAAAGAGACTTCAGCAGTAAACAGACATTTGTCTGAAGCAGGTAAGCTATTCAATCAGATCAAAAGTTCTACTTTAAAAGAACTTCATAATGATCGTAATTTAGCAGAAATGATTGAACAATTCAATAATACATTTGTAAGATCAGGTACACAGATCGGTGATACTACTCAGCATGTTCGTAATCTCATCGCTTTTATCAGTAATAAATATCAGAAAGAAATTGATTCTAAAAAGTCTGAACAAGGTAAGCAAAACTGGAAAAACAAGCAATCTGAAGTAATGAAGTTCTTCTCTCCTGATAATAAGAAGAGCTTAAAGGCCATGTTTGACCTTCAAAAGTCAATTGTGGCCGCAAAGTTATTGCTTATAAATAAACTGAACAGTATTAAGAACATTAAAACGTTCTTAAAAACAACCAAAGGGTTCAGGTCAACTGAGCCTGAAGGTTACGTCGCTATTGATAAGCTGGCTGGTAACGCTGTTAAGCTAGTGAATCGTTATGAGTTTTCAACAAACAACTTTGACCCAACTATTTTAGCGGGTTGGAGTAAATAAAGAGGAACGATATGAAATATCTTATTTCCGCAATTGTGGCTACTGTTGTAGCTGCTCCTGCAATTGCACAAGATGCTGCTGATAATGGATCCGCTCTTATGTCCAACGCAACTGTCGGCGTATCTACCGATCTGGAAGGTAACGCAGACTGGACCGTTGGTGCAGAGTTGGGTATCGCTGGATTCGGTGTAGATGCAGGTTTCACACTCAATGACCGTGGTGACAACGCTGAAGATGACTATGCAATTAGTCTCGGCTCGGGCATGGACCTTGGTTTTGCCTCCCTCGACACCAGCATCAGCTATGCATGGGGTGCAACATCCGGTGCAGACCTGATTGGTCGCGGTGACGGTAACACCTGGGGTGATGTAACACTCAACCCAACCCTGAACATTACTCCTGGCATTATCGGCGGTGAGTATGTATGGGTAGGTGGTTCTATGGACCTCGCTTCCGACGGCGCTATTGACGTTGGTTGGGGCGGAGCTTCCTACGGAATCGGTTATACTCATGACCTGAACGACCGCGCGTCTATCGGTGTTAGCTGGGGTTGGTCTGTTGACGTGGTTGAGGATGAACTCACCGACGTCAATGACTGGGTAACCACTGCTGACGGTATGAAAATTGGCGTAGGCTTCAAGTTCTAATATGATTGGGTTTAAAGACTTCCTCTCCGCTTTAGCTGAGACTTCCTCTCCTAGTGAGGGGGAGTCTTTAGCCCTGTCTGAAGTACTGACTTTCCAAGGAAGACGTAAGAAGGCTATCGCCGCAAGACGCTACAAGCAGAAGCTTCAGCGGCAGAGAAAGATTGCTTTGAGAAGACCAGCCACTTTAGACAGATTAAGAAAAAGAGGTCGTAGATCAGCTACAGATGCTATCACCAAAAGATTCTATGGCGGAAAGAGTAAAAGAACCATGTCTTATGCTCAAAAAGCAAGAGTAGAAAAAAGGATCGCAACAAAGCATCAGCCGGCCATGTCCAGAATCTCAAAGAGACTCCTCCCATCTAAAAGAAAGCTCGATGTTGCTAGACGCTCTGGCGGTAAGCGCCCGTCGGCACCAAAGGTATATTGATTATGATTAATGGTTTTAAGCAGTATCTAGAAGAACAGTCCTCCGTAGGTTATCTCGTCTTTGGACGATTTAATCCACCGACGACTGGTCACGAAAAGCTACTGGATAAGTTAGCTAAGACCGCTAGAGGTAGTAACTATTTTATCTTTACCTCACACTCTACAGATTCTAAAAAGAATCCTCTGGACTACTCCACTAAAATTAAGTTCATGCGCAAGATGTTTCCTAAGCATGCGCGGAATATTATTATGGATAAGTCTGCAAAGATGTGGTATGATGCTGTGATGCACATCTACAACAAAGGCTTTAAGAACCTAGTTATGGTTGTAGGTTCTGACCGTGTACAAAAATTTGAAAAAATTTTAAATGACTACAACGGTAAAAAAGCTAAGCATGGAATGTACAAGTTTGATACTATCAAGGTAGTATCAGCTGGAGAGCGTGATCCTGATTCTGATGATGTGTCAGGAGTGTCTGCTTCTAAGCAGCGTGAGAATGCAAAGAACAATGATTTCCGTAAATTTTCAATAGGTCTCCCTAAAGGAGTTAATGATTCCTTAGCAAAAGATCTGTTTAATGCAGTTCGAAAAGGAATGAATCTCAATGAAAATAAATCATTTGCTCAACATGTTATGCTGGCGCCAGTTTCCGAAACACGTGAGAGCTACGTTAGCGGGGAACTATATGCTGTTGGCAGTTCGGTTCGGTTAAAAGAATCCGAAGAGATTGGCACCGTACACCATCGTGGTTCTAACTATCTGATCGTAGAGTTTGATGGTAATAAGAAGCGTGTATGGTTAGATGCTGTAGAAGAGGCCTGTTGGGACAACTACAAGCAGGTTGGAATGAAGATGAAGAACGGTAAGAAAGTTCCCAACTGCGTTCCGGAAAACAGTAAGACTTCTAGCCCACAGGACCCAGACATTAAAGACCGCAAAGGTACTCAACCTGCGGCATATCATAAAGGCCTCTCTAAGTCTACTAAGGCAAAGAGAGATGCACAGTTTAAGAAACAAGCTAAGATGGCTGACGATGATCCCAAGGCATACAAGCCTGCGCCTGGAGATAAGTCTACTAAGACTAAGCCATCCAAGCACACGTTAAAATTCAAGCATATGTATGGAGAAGCTCATGCTTACCTTTAAATCATATCTTAACGAAGACGCAACTGCAGGATTAAAGAAAAAAGCTGAGAAGAGTGGAATGCCATTAGGTATTTTGCGTCAGGTTTATAATCGCGGGGTGGCTGCATGGAAGACAGGACATAGACCCGGGACCACTCCTCAACAATGGGGAATGGCTCGGGTCAATTCATTTGTAACCAAGTCTTCTGGTACCTGGGGTAAAGCAGACAAAGACTTGGCTTCTAAAGTAAGGAAATAAACTAATGAACTATTTTACTTTTAAAAAGAATCTAACTGAAGCAGTTATTAAAGAAAATCAATATATGCCAAAAGGCGCCACTTCCCGGTCTGCATCAGATCATCATCAAGACCATGCTGAAGATCATAAAGAAATGGCTAAAAAACACCGTAAGATCGGTGGACAAAAGCATGAGGCTGCTGCTAAACAACATGATAAAGCATCTGGCTTGCACCAGGATGCTTCTGACCACCACTATGAAATTAGTATGCACAGACAATCTGGTGGAACACACGATGCTGCACATCGCCAGAATAAAAAAGATGCGATGAATAACAGTAGAGCTGCAGCAACTGCATCTAAAACAGCATATAGCACTAGCCATACGTTTGGTGTAAAATAGGTTTATAGAAATGCAACGGTTTAAAGAGTACTATGAGATTGGTACTGATAAGTATACTAAGCACACCAAGAAGATGACTCCAGGTCAGATGGATGAAGGACCCGGTAAGTCTGAATCTTGGGAAGCTGGTTATAAGCGTAGGGTCGTAAAGACTACTAAGCCTGAGCATAAAGAAAAAGGTTATAAGTGGAGAATCAAAGGTAAAGACCGCCCTGAGATTTCCATTAAGCTTTATAAAGCAAAGCCTTCTTATAAAGAGTTTACAAATCAAATGAAGCGTGTAGCTGGTCACGAGTTTGGGAGCCGATAATGAAGTTTAAAAAATTACGCAATAAAACCAAAGCATGTGAAGACAACGAAGTCTCTAACCGCTCTGCTGCTCTAAAGCCTCAGATGTACAACGATCCTGTTACTGGCAAAAAGAAGGTAAGGATGGTTCCTGCCAAGACTAACATCGTTAAGACCAACGATAAAAAAGACATTGAGGAAGCTCATGATCCTAAGCACGTCAAGATGGCTATCGGTGTTGCTTCTGATAAGCGTTACAAGCAAGGTAACTACAGCGGTGCAGTACGTGCTATCGAGAAGATCAAGAAAGGTCTGTCTAAGCATCCACAAGTTGCTGCTGTCCTTAAAAGACAGAATGAAGCCAAAGACCCTGGTGAGTACGACAACGAGGGTGAAATGGCTAAGAACCAGCTTAAGTCTATTCTCCGTGATGCTGGGCATATGGTCAAAATGTTTGATGATGAAGAGAATCTTCCTGAGTGGGTTCAGAATAAGATTACCAAGGCACAAGATTATCTTCAGTCTGCACACAGCTATATGATGGGGCAGGATAATGGAGATGACAATGACGACGATGATGATGATAAAGATGTAAAAGAATCCCTTAATGATAAGATTAAGGAGAGAGATAGGGCCAGAAGAGAAGCCATGAAGCGCATGACTCAAAGACGGAAAGAAGCCGAAAAGAGAGTGCGCCAAGGATATAAAGGATCTCAAAAATGAAATCATTCGGCTGCTTTATAGATGAACCACCAATTGTGGAACAAGCAGAATACCAGGGTCGTAAGGTAAAGCTTAACGATCCATTCCGCTCCAATGACGGAAAGAAAAAATTTTATGTCTACGTTAAGAATGAAAAAGGTAACGTAATTAAACTTGGCTTCGGTGATCCAAACATGGAGATCAAAAGAGACGATCCCAATCGCCGTAAGAGTTTCCGTGCTAGACATAACTGTGAGAATCCTGGGCCTAAGTGGAAGGCTCGGTATTGGTCATGCTATCAATGGAGAGCAGGAGCAAAGGTAGACAACTAATGGCAACTAACGCAGAGCGCATGGATCGGATTGAAAGTAAAATTGATAAGCTCTCTGAAGTTCTCGTACAAATGGCACGAGTTGAAGAGAAACTGATTAATCAAGAAGAAGATCATAAGATCCTAAGAAAAGATATTTACGAACTATATGATAAAGTAGGCCAGATGGAAAAAGTGGTTCAAAAGAACCAAATAACAGTAAATATTATAAATAGAATCAGTTGGATAATTATCACAGGCGTGGTGGGTGGTTTCGGCACCTTAATCACCTACCTGTTCAATAAGTAAGGAATAATAAAAATGTCTGTTAAATCTATGCATACCGCCTTGATGGAAATGGCACAGAATCAATCAGAGGCAGTGGCTTATAATACAAAAGCTGCTAAATCTCGCTTGGATGACAGAAGAGAAACAAATTCTCGTATGTTGAAGAGAGATTTTAATAAAAGTGGAATTAGTCATACCCATTCAACAAAAGCTGGACCTGATGGCTCCAAGCACGATCACTTTGATATAGGTAAACATACTAAAGTTATAAGTACTCATAATAGTTACAAAGTTCTTCATAAGGGTAAAGAAACCCATTATCAAGGAGACCCCGAGCATAGGGATAACCGAAACCGGGTTATAGACAAAGTTTTACAGCATGTAGGAAAAAACGAGTCTGTTAAGATGCAAGAACGTGCGTCATGGGTGCCAGAAGCAATCACTGATGAAGATGCAGCCAACTTCATGGGTGCTGCAGCAGCTGCTAAGAAAGCTGGTAAGTCCCACTTTGACTTTGGTGGTAAGAAATACAAAGTTACCATGAAGCATGACGCTGCTAAGAAGATCGGCGAGTCTGCCGAATGCCCTACGTGCGGAGACGGCGAGTGCCAGTGCGAGCAGCCAGTAGAAGAAGCAAAAATTGATGAGGTTTCTTACAAGACCGCTATGAAGTCTTATCAAAAGGCAATGGGTCAGTCTAAAGATGCTGATGATGCAGGTGATAAGGAAACTGGCGACAAAAAATTTGATCAGGCAGTGAAGTTCGGTCGCTACGCTACTAAGAAATTTAAATCTAGCAGAAACAAGAAAAAGCTGGTAAGTACTTTAAGAAAAGAAGAGACTGTAGAGGTAGAAGAAAACTACACAGACAAGCAGGATGCTTCATACCGCGATGAGCCTACACCAAAGGGTGCACAGAAGAGATTAAAGGCTCTTCACAAGAAAGCTCTTGCATACCGTAAGAAGCATGGGGTATTCCCTAGTGTTCGGAAGAGACAGAAAGACCTTGCTATGAAAAAGGCTAAGTCGGATTTAAAGTTTGAATCTGTAGAAGAAGCTGTATCTGTAAAGAAGCAAGACTATAAGTGGGGTCGTATGATGACCGTACATCACGGCAAATCTCACTCCTATCCGCTTCATCCTGAACATCAATCGGCAATTAAAAAGCTTAGCGATGATCAAAAGACTAGCTTTAAAGATGAGACAGGTACTAAGGTAACTGCACATCGCCAGGGTGATACAGTGCACCTTTCTAGTTCTAAAACAAATAAGAAGACTCCAGTAGCGCATTCACACTTTACTGAATCTGTCAATGAAGCTGCAGGAACCGCACAACACAAGCCTACTCCAGAAACTTCTGATACCTGGGATAAGCAGCTTGCTACCCGTAAGGGAGAGAAAGATTTTATTGATCAGCATACTATGGATGTTGCTCTCGATGCTGAGAAGATCTATCAGCAGAATAAATATGAAGCACTGAGCCAGACTCCTGCTCGCAGAGGAGATCAAAAGGTCGGTGATAAGAATCCAGTTAATCCAGTTAAAGCAAATCCTATTGAAGGAATGAGAAAAGTCTTGGCCGGAATCCGAGCTAAAGGTTAATTGTAAAGGATATTATTATGTTGAAACCCCCTGCATCAAGACCAGACGCTGTACCTACTCCACAGGGTTGGGTCGACCCAACTACTGGTGAGATTCTAGTATCCAGATTGCTAAGCCAGAGACAAATCACTGAGTACAATAACTTTTACAATGTTTATTATGAGCCGAGTGATCAAAGTTCAAGTACAATCTCAGTTGAGAGTGTCTCTGGCTCTAGCGAATCACCTGAGCCTGAGTTATCATCAATGACAAAGGCTCAGCTGGCTGAATACTCCCTGAGTACATATAATGTAGAGGTAAATACTACTCAGACTAAAGCTGAAATGATTTCTGAAATTGAATCACTAAAAGGATAAGAAAATGTTAACACCACCTAAGAAGCGACCTGGGGCTATTCCTACATTAGAAGGATGGAGCTATAAGGGTAAGATTATTGCTAGACGAAAGATCTCTCAGTCTGATATCGATGAGTATATGGGTAAATCTCCTGCAGCGGCTCCTATCATTGAAGCAGATCCTGTAGTTGAAGAGGCTGCACCTACAGCAGAGCCTCTAATTGAAGCTGATCCAGAATCAGATGACTTGTCTTCTATGACTAAGGCAGAGCTCATTGAGTGGGGAGCTGAGATTGGAATCGAATTAGATTCAACTATGACAAAAGCTGAGATGCTTTCTGAACTTGAAGGTTGAGCTTTAAAGCTTTTTAATGAAAATATTTAATGAATATGTCGACGTAAATGAAGAGAACTACATTATCGTCGCAGCACAATATTATAGCAATCCCCAGTGCTCTAGTACTGAAGAGTTTTATGAAGACTTGAACAGGATCAAGTATATCAAGAGACTCATCAATCGGTACCAAGACACTGGTGATTTGTCTGATAGGTTACTGATGAATCATATCATAGTATTTTGTAATGTGTTTACAATTCCTATTGGTATCAAGCTCATGGCGCTGAAGTTGGAATATAAATATTGGTCAGTAATCAAACCGTTTTTAGTATATCTTAAGTATATTACAACGGAAGATCTATCAGGTATCCAGATGGATCAAAAAGTAGTAGAAGTTTTAAGGAAGATCTAATGGCAGTATCTACAATTGCTGATACCATTTACACATATAGATTCTTAAAACTCTTGGTGACTCCATTCCGTGAGACCGAGGCATTTAAGCTCGGGATCATTGATGAGAAAGGAAAGCGTCTAAAGGACAAGCAGATCACCACAACTGAGGAGCGGGCAGCGTTTAACCTGTTCCATAGACTAGTGTTTAATTTAAAGAGATTGATTGAATTGGCCCCTGGAGGAAGAACCAGGGTTGCGTCGTATGTTGCTGCATTGGCTCTTTTAAAAGAACACTACGATATTGATGTGAATAAGGCCCTCACTGAAATGAAGGTCAACTCACTTGATAAGAAGAAGATTCTAAAAGAGATTCAGCCTAAAAAGAAAAAGAAGGCTGAAGAAGAGATAGCAAATACGACCGCCGGCATTGCAATGATTCCTACACCTATGAAGTTTAAGGCGTTCGTTAGGAGAAAAAGGCCTAACTAATGTTCGCACTACTTGGATCCGTCCTTGGATTCGGAACGTCTTTTGCGCCTAAGATTTTAGACACGATCAACAAAGGTCGTGAGCAAAAGCATGAACTTGCCAAGATGAAGATGAATGCTGAGATCAAGATGCAGATGCAGGACGCTGAGTTCACGCATATGCAGGATATGGCACAGCACGAAGAGCACAAGCGCCTGATCGAGCATGACATTGCAATCTCCAAAGAGACCGGATTCTTTGCGGGTTTAAAGAAAGGTGTACGTCCTATTATTACGTACTGTTTCTTTGGCTTTTTCTTATTCTATAAAACCGTACTAGTAATGGAAGCGATGAAGGCTGGCCAGAATATGGCCGA
>Ga0213865_10000593_pt1 | contig 24465 bp, 31 predicted proteins | sample PICome_6_FD_160100 | JGI IMG/M metagenome (GOLD analysis project Ga0213865, IMG submission 160100) | Coastal seawater microbial communities near Pivers Island, North Carolina, United States - PICO282 | ecosystem: Environmental > Aquatic > Marine > Coastal | place: USA: North Carolina...
CCCTTGTGTGCCCTGTGGAAAGGAGTCCTAACATAGTCGCAGATTACTGCTCGCATGAACCGTCCAAAGAGACTGCTTTCAATATCATTGCCCTAAAACCCATCTCAGTTCATAGAACTGATTATGAAGGAGGTGTCATCAGGCCAAGACATGCTAAGACAATGTCGTACACATGGACACTTCAGCGGAACTAATTGCCCAGAATGCAATGCAGAAGGTAAGTTCATCATGTCAGATAGAGAGGCAAACAGCCTAGGTAGAATCCTTGCACTAGTGCTACGTCACGCCCCAGAAAAGTTTGGAGTAGAGATGGATCTTAACGGTTGGGTCAATTCCAGAGAGTTATCAGAAGCAATTCAAAACCAGAGAAGGCACTTCCACTGGCTAAGAGGATGGCATTTCGAAGCAATCGCTAATGCAGACACCAAAGGAAGGTACCAAGTCGAAGGAGAAATGATCCGAGCAACGTACGGTCACTCTATCGAATTAGAACTCGACCTTCCAACAGACGATATTCCCGAAGCACTCTACTGGCCTTGTGATCCTGAAACAGTTTCCACACACATGGAGTATGGAATAACAGCGGGAGACAGAAAGCACGTTCACCTCTCCAAGACCATTTCCAACGCAATGGAAGCAGGCCACGTTAGGATTTCGAGGCCTGCAATTTTGGAAGTAGATACAACCAGGGCAATTGCTGATGGATTCACGATTTGGAGAGCAGGAACCACTGTATTCCTCTGTGAAGAAATGCCTTCAGAATATCTGTACCATGTTGAAGAAGACGACCCTTCAATTCAGGATATGATTGCCATTTGGGAAGAAGAGTAATCACTCTGTATAATTACCACAGGCCGAACAGAAATTTAGGTCTGAATCGATATTTGCCCCGCAGTGTGGACACATTCCCCCCGCAATTGCAATGACTTGCTTTGCGATCTCCGCATTATCTGCATTAGGAGTTGAAAGTGCTTGGACTATTTTTAATGGATTTTGACCCAATTTTGACAGTTCTTTGAATCTTGTAGAGAACTCGATAGCGAGTAGAAGTGAGGACTCTATTTGCCACTGTCGTTTTTGTCTCTCATTTTTGTCAACAATGTCTTCGCAAGCATCTAACTCTGCTTGCATATGTCGAATGAATTCATCAACAGTAGGTGACTCTGTCATGTTTGACCGGTAACGCATCTCCCATGTAAATCCAATGCACACATTAGTAGGAAACTCCTGCCACTAGCATGGCGGGCACGGTTGTCATCAAATGGGGTGGTGGACTAATCACACATAAAGACAAACTATGCACCGTCAATCTTGAGATTATACGGTCATTAGCAGATGTATGCTCGAAAACTTCGAAGAAATTAGTTATAGTTCACGGAGCAGGTTCATTTGGACACCTGAAGGCTAAGGAGTACAGATTAGCAGATGGTAGAATCTCCGGCTTAAACCAAGATTCTGCGGTAAGTGATGTTCGCAATGACATGCTTGAACTGAACTCAGTTGTTGTTGAGCAATTGAGGTCCTTTGGTCTGGATGTTCAGAGTTATTCGCCCCACCTATGGGCCAAGGGTACTGGTGCTGATTTCACAGGTGAACTACCTCTGCACCATGGAATCACCGTGGTTTATGGTGACGTAGTTGATGATGATGCCAAGGAATTTGGAATATTATCTGGTGATGATTTGATGTTAAGATATTCAATTGAAATTCCTGATGTCGAAAGGGCTGTATTTGCAATAGGAGGTGTCGATGGCATACTTCGTGTACCACCTTCCAAAGCTGGTCCAGATGATTTAATCGAGGTATGGACTCCGAACATGGAGTTTGAAGGTGAGCATTCAACTGATATCGACGTGACCGGTGGAATTGGTCTAAAGGCAACACGTGGCGCCATGATTGCTGCAAACGGTATTGATGTTGTCCTGATAAATGGCGAAATTCCGGAACGAGTTTTCGACGCCATTGAAGGAAAATCAGTAATTGGAACCCGGATTGAATCGGGGAACTGTTGATGTAGTGGACGCGAAACCGATTGCTAGGTGTGCCGATGTCAGGATATGGGATAGAGGATGTTCCAACAATCCAAATGGAATCTGACGCCTCATCCGCTTTGGATGGTTCAGATTCTGTTCAGGAGTCTTTGATGGCTGAAGCGGTCATTCAGGTTACGGAGCATGACGAAGTGCTAGGTCCTATCTCTAAACTAGATTCACACTTTGAGGTAGGAAAGTACCATCGTGCTTTCAGCGTCTTACTTTTCGATTCATCAGGTAGACTTCTACTCCAAAAAAGAGCATCACACAAAATCACGTTTCCAAGTGTTTGGGCAAATTCATGTTGTTCTCATCCTCTGTATTCAGAAGAAGAGATGGAACTCAAGGATGCACTTGGTGTAAAGAGGGCTGCAATCAGAAAACTCGATCAAGAGTTAGGAATTCATCCATCGCAGGTTCCAATCGAAAAATTCGACTTTGTAACTAGGATGAGGTACCAATCACGCCAAGATGAAGAATGGATAGAGCGTGAAGTCGACCACTGTCTGGTTATTCATGCTGACGTTGATTTGAATCCTAACCCGAACGAGGTTGAAGAGGTCAAATGGGTATCAAAAGAAGACTTAGAGGAAATGTTAGTCTCTGATTCAGAAGAAATCATTGCACCATGGTTCAGATGTATCGCTGCTAGAGTAATGACAGATGATTGGTGGAGGCCAGGTTGCACAAAGCCTGACGATTTAATCCACGACATGGGAGATGTGTCACACATGTTGCCTAATGCAGTGGGTGCAAATCTGACAACTAGCATCGCCGAAGTCAAGGAATTAGTCGAAAAAAGAATTGAAAGAGCCCTAACTCACTCTAATCTAGAGAGGCTTTCAGGTGCAATGATGCATTTACTTGAGGGTGGAGGAAAAAGGCTGCGTGCAACATTACCATGGCTTGTTGCTAAAGCAGTAGGTGATACTCACTCTGGTCTACTAGATGTTGGTGCAGCGATAGAAATCATTCACAATTTCACTTTAGTTCATGATGACATCATGGATGATGATGATGTCCGAAGAGGAAGGCCTGCTGTTCACAAGGCGTATGACTTACCGACTGCGATTAATGCAGGAGATGCTATGCTTGCAATTGCCTTTGAAGCAATGGCTGTGGCAGAGGGTATCGAGCCAGAACTACTACCATTCTTGGTCAAGAGAATAGGTAGAATGGTCAGGAAATGTAGCGAAGGTCAACAGTTAGACATCGAGTTTGAAGATAGAGACGTAGTATCTGAGGATGAATACATCGAAATGATACATGGTAAGACCGCTGCAATGTTCCTAACATGTGCAGAGGTTGGCTCTCACCTTGCCGGTGCAGATGATGAAATTATCCAATGCATGCACGACTGGGGATTGGCTCTTGGATTGTGTTTCCAACTAATGGATGATTTGATCGATGTTCTGTCTGACTCAGATACACTAGGTAAGCCAAGTGGAAGCGATGTAGCTCAAGGTAAGAGAACCTTGATGGTTATTCATGCACTTAATCAGCCTCCATCTCAATCCAAAGATGATTTACTAGCAGTTCTAGGTAAAGGTGACAATGTGACTGCAGAGCAAGTTGCTAGAGGTCATCAAGCTCTTCATGACCTTGGTTCAATTGATTATGCAAAATCAAAGGCAGAGGCTTACCATAGAAAGGCACACGACTGCCTTGACCGTCTTTCAGAAAGCCCTGCATTAAGAGCACTTAGAGAGTTGACTGATTATCAACTCAACCGGATATACTGATTTTGCCAGGCTTCAAAACCTTGCAATACCATCTTGTATCGCCTGGAAATTTTTCATGAGACATTCGACTGTAATCGCCCTCTGCAAACGAATTGGCAATCTTCCAGCAAGGTGTAGCATCCGAGACAACTTCCAGTCTAACCTCTCCCACGTCGAACACCATTCCAATTGACAAGCCATATCCTTCAACTAGCAAATTTTCTCCAGTAGTTCCAGATTCAATTGGGTGGCCTTCTGATTGTAGTTTTAGCAGAAGTTCATTTTCTAGAACGCAAATAGCCTTCAGGGGACCGCCGTGGTGCTTTTTATTGTTGCAAGCGTCACCAACAATGCCGTTGGTGTCAACAACTGCTGAATCCACTGGTAGTTTTGGTACTCCACCACTTGAGGTGAATATACCTAGCAGTTCGCCCATGTGCCGTACACACGATTGTCCGATTTGAACTATTGCTCAATCAGCGTAGTAAGATTCTGGGTTTGGATCAGGTTTCAATCCCTTTCTTGTTCTGATTTCACCAACAACCTTGTTGAATAATTGCGGTGGTAGCATCTCGAATCCGATGTTTTCTGAGTTCCATACCGCTCTTCCTTGAGAAGCAGCACGAATGTCGTTGGAGAATCCGAATGTTTCAGCAACAGGCAGTGTTCCGATAACAGTGGTTGCTTCTCCTTCAGACGGCATATCTTCGATGATACCTCTCCTATTGGTGATTTCACGGGTTACCTGGCCTAGCCAGTCGTTTGGAACACTGACGTGAGATCTCTGCATTGGCTCCATCAAAACGGTGCGTGCACGCATCATTGCGCCCTTGATTCCATTTCTAACCGCAGGAATTGTTTGAGCAGGTCCACGGTGAATAGCGTCTTCGTGCAACTTTGCATCGACTAATCTAACCATCATTCCCATTACTGGTTCTTCAGCTACAGGTCCTTTCTTACAGACTTCGTTGAATGCTTCGATAATCAATTCACGGGTTTCATGAAGTCCTTGGATACCCTTGGTGTCGTTTACTAGAACGTTTGTTCCATTGATAGCGTAGATCTTACGCATCTTATCCTTGTCCATTCCAAATTCTCCGAATTTGTTTCCAATTTCCTTTGCGTCTCCAGACCTAACGGTTCCGCTACCAAAGTGACCATCTCTAAGAGCAGCAACTACCTCTGCTGATAGTGGCTCACATTCCATCATGAATCTGTTGTGTCGGTTTGGTGACTTACCCTCGAAAGAGCGTCCCTTGTTGTCTCCTTCGACCGATTCACGGTATACAACGATTGGCGGACTTACCTTTACCTTGATATTCTGTTCTTCTTCAAGTCTGTAGACTGTAATTTCCAAGTGAAGTTCTCCCATTCCAGCAAGTAAAGCTTCACCAGTTTCTTGATTTGTCATAACCTGTAGGGAAGCGTCGGACTTTGCTAGAGACCTTAGAGCATCGATGAACTTTGGAAGGTCTTTCATGCTCTTTGGCTCAACCGCTACGGTAACTACAGGGTCAGAGTAGTGGCGAATTGCTTCGAATGGAGTGAAGTCCTTGTCTCTTGAAAGTGTTACACCAGCCGCCGCAGAACGGATACCAGTAATCGCTGCAATGTTTCCTGCAACAACCTTTGGCACGGTGATTCTGTCGCCACCGACCATCATGCTAACTTGCTGAACACGCTCAGGCTTTGCAGCACCGATTGCGTAAACGGATTCACCTTGGTTGATAGCACCAGAATACAATCTTCCTACAGCTACTTCACCAGCGTGTGGGTCCATCCAAATTTTTGTAATCATCATTGCAAGTTCTGCTTCTGGGTCACAGTTCACCATAGCCTTACCGATTGGGGTTTCTAGGTCTCCAGTCCAGATGTTTGGGATACGGTATGGTTGTGCTTCGACAGGTCCTGGAAGTTTTGTTACTGCCATGTCAAGAAGTACTTCGTGAACTGGAGCCTTCTGAGCAAGTGTCTTTTGGTCTTCATTGTTACAGAACTCGAAAATCTCAGTCATTGAAACTCCGGATTTCTTCATGTATGGAATTGTAATTCCCCAGTTGTGGTATGCTGAACCGAAAGCTACTGTGCCATCAAGAACACTTACTTGCCATTCCTTCTTCTTTTCTTCTGGAGCGAATTGACGGATCAATTTGTTTACTTTGATGATAGTCTCTTCAAATCTCTTCAACATGTCTTCAGGAGTAACCTTTAGTTCGTTGATTAGACGGTCGACCTTGTTGATGAATAATACTGGCTTTACTTTCTCTTTTAGTGCCTGGCGAACTACAGTCTCAGTCTGAGGCATTGGTCCTTCTACAGCACATGCCAAAATGAAACAACCGTCAACCGCACGCATTGCACGGGTAACGTCTCCACCGAAGTCAACGTGACCAGGAGTGTCGATTAGATTGATTAGGAAATCTGTTCCATCTACTGCGTGGACCATTGATGCAGATGCAGCGTTGATGGTAATTCCACGAGCGCTTTCCTGCTCATCGAAGTCCAGAACTCTGCTCTTTCCAGCAAGGTCTTCGCTCATCATTCCTGCACCTGCAATCAGGTTGTCAGAAAGAGTAGTTTTCCCGTGGTCAATGTGAGCAGCAATACACAGATTTCGAATCTGTGGTAGGATGTGCATAACTTCTGTTGCCTTCTTGATGTTGTCTTCTTTACGGCCCATGGTGAATCACCTGACTCTCGTCAAACCTCGCCACCTTGAAGGGGTTTATCAAATCGACTACGCAAAATTACGCTGAACCGTGTGCTGTGTGCTAATTATGCACTCAACTTTGCCTGCTTGTATTCAATCTTCATGTCTTTGAATAATCGACGCAAATCATCCTTAGCAGTTTTTACGGAATTTTTCAATTCAGCCACCTTTGCTTTCATTGCATCTTTCGATTCTCTCGCCATATTTTTGAATTCTTTTTTTGCCCTCTGAAATTCAAACATTTTTGAACGTAGATTATCTCGACATTTTGCTAAACGGTCCTCGAATTTATGGATGTTAACATTCTTTTTCGCAAGCCTTTGGGCTCTTTTTTTGAATCTCATATTTACCTTTGCAACCTCAATTGAATGGTCAGGCGTTGATTTCAACTGTGAATTCAATCCGAGGTAATTGAATGATTTAATCCACCATTTACTTGGATCGACATGGTACCACTTGTGCCCATTTCTGTAATCAGCTTGGAAGGTGTGATGGAAGTTGTGGTATCCCTCGCCGAAGGTAAGGAATGCAAGCCAAAAGGAGTCTCTGCTGGAATTTTCCTCTGAATAAGGTTGTGTACCCCAAATGTGTGCTGCACTGTTGATTAGGAAAGTTCCATGGTGTACGAAGACAACCCGGGCTAATCCTGCCCATACAAAGCATCCAATTGCGCCTGACAATCCTCCGATAGCAAAACCAACCAGTGCTGGTAAGATTAGACCTGAAAGTGCTCCAATCAAGAATACATTCCGATGTTGCCACATGATTATTTTGCTTTGCTGTAGGTCTTTAACATTAGAAAAATTATTAGCAAATTTTTCTTCTTCAACTAATATCCACCCCATATGGGAATACCAAAAGCCCTTAGATGCGCTATATGGGTCTTCTTCAGAATCAGTCATTTTGTGATGGCGTCGGTGATCGGAGCACCATTCAATAATAGAGTTCTGAAATGAACCGGCTCCAAATATTGCGTAAAATAACACAAGTGGCCACTTGGCGGTGTGAGATCTGTGTGAGAATAGTCGGTGATACCCAACAGTGATCGATAGTCCACACGCAAAATATAGACAAAAGAAAACAATTAGTTCCAGCAGGCCAGGTGGGCTAAAGTAGACCCAATGGAGAATAATTCCGAGAGTTGCAAGCACTGGGGTGGCGAATAAAAATATTGAATTCAGCCAATTAATTCGGGTACTCTTGGTATCACTCATGTAACCTTCGCATCGAAATCCGTTATTGACTATATGGGTCAGATGAACAGATTTGCAGCGGTTAGGGAATCATCTTGCGCTAGCCGCAATGCGCTGCACTTCTTCCTTCTTTGCTACAGCAAATGAGGTTACATCGCCAATGCTTGCTTTTGTCAGCTCATTGATGATACATTGAGTTAGTGTTCTCTTGGACTTGGATGTACCTTGTTGTGCACCCTTTGCTAGGTTGCCTAGTGCAACGTCAAGTCTTCTAGAAGGTGAACTGTCGACAGCCTTTGGCTGTGATACGGCACCGAACTTGATACGAGTGATTTCTTCCATTGGTGCAGCGTAACAAATTGCGTCGACGAATGCTTGTAGTGGATTCTCTCCACTTCTGTTTGCCATGGAGTCAAGAGCCGCCTCAAAAGCTTTCAAGGCACCCATTTTCTTTCCAGTGTACTTACCAGTACGCATTAATTTGTTTGTGAATCTCTCTACGACTGACAACTTTGCTTTACCGAACCAAGCATTTGCGTGACGGCCACCTGTGTGTGGAACGCCAACTGTTGATAGATTGATGTAAGGGGCTAATCCAGGGTCTCTGCAAACAACTTCTGCTGCGTCGTACTTGCCGAATACGAGAGTGCCGATCCCTGCGATTGGCTTTGCTTCTTCGACGGTTGCTTCTTCTTGTGTTTCGACTTCGTCACTCATCACAATCACTCCGTTTCAGCGAACTGGCTTCTCCTTTCGACCACGGACCATTTCATCAAGTGAAACGCCGTTGACTTGGATAACCTTGTATCTTACTCCTGGGATATCTCCGTATGAACGACCCATGCGTCCACCGATACCTTCGACCATTACTTCATCGTGTTCGTCGATAAAGTTGATTGCACCGTCTCCAGGAGCGAATGCTGTGAGTTTGTTACCGTTTTTGATAAGGGATATCTTCACTGCTTTGCGAATACCAGAGTTTGGTTGCTTTGCTTCGATACCCACCTTTTCAACTACGATACCCTTTGCTTGAGTTGAACCTGCAAGAGGATCGTGCTTTGCTCTAGACTTGAGCATGCGCTTCTTGTATCTTCGGTCAGACCACCTAAACTTTTGGCGGTCTTTTGCCATCTTGGTTCCTGCGAACAATCCACGACCCATGTCAAAACTCTCCAGAGAAGCAACTTGCCGACCTACCTCCCCTATTTCATGGTGCCGATGGAATTAGATTGGTAGAATGATGCACTCATCCCCGAATCTTTAGTGCCAATGTTCATGACTTAAACCCTCCAGCGTTGACCAATGGCATTCCGAGATTTACTAGGTGCAGCCACGGTTATTGATGAGCCAACCAGCATACTGCATGGGGTTTTTGATAAATCTAAATCTACCGGACATGACCTTCTGCTTTTCGAAAATTTACAAGAAACTCCCGGGCATAGAATCGCTGTTAATTTGCTGACTAGGCCAAGATTGTGTGCTGCGCTATCAATCGAGCCGGAGGATTTTATCGACCTACTTGGGTGGGCTATGAAAAACCCGTCTGAGCCAAAGATTGTTGATATGGGTCCGGTATTGGAAAACCCTCAAGATAGGCCAAAATTGACACAACTACCGATACCTCATCACTGGAGAGAAGACCGTGGTAGATATATGTCCTCGAGCGTTATTATTGCAGAATATGGGGGGATAAGGAATATGTCATTTCACAGACAATTCCTGCGAGATGACAACCACTTAGTCGCAAGAATTGTTCCTCGACATCTCTACTCAATGACCGGCGAAGCAAGAGCAGCTGGCGAGGAGGTGAATGTTGCAATAATTAACGCCCCTGACCCTGTAGTCTTGCTAGCAGCAGCGATGTCTTTCGATACAAATATCGACGAATTAACGATTGCATCTGCCCTGCATGAAAAGGTGTATGGAAAACCATTAGAACTGGTGACTCTGCCTAATGGGCTTCAAGTTCCTGCTAGTGCAGAGTATGCTATGTGGGGTAGAATCACTACTCAAAATGACGATGAAGGGCCGTATGTGGACATAACAGGCACTGTTGATGATATTCGCCAGGAACCTGTTATTGAGATAGACGGAATAACACACCGAACCAATCCAATTTTCCACGCTTTGATACCTGCAGAAGCAGAACACAAAACTCTCATGGGACTACCGAGAGCTCCAACCATTAAATCAGCAGTGAGTGAGGTTTGTGAGTGTCTTGATGTCCATATGACAGAAGGTGGAGGAGGATGGCTTGCTGCGGTTGTAAAAATCAGAGTCCAACAAGAAGGAGACGGTAAAAGGGCTATCCAAGCAGCATTGGATGGACATCGCTCAATGAAGATGGTTACAATTGTCGATGAGGACATTGACATCACAGACCCCGTAAGGGTCGAATGGGCAATGATGACTCGTTGGCAACCAGACTCTGATTCAATCATACTTTCAAATCAAAAAGGTTCCAGCCTTGACCCATCAAGACTGAACGATGGTAATACTGCAAAGATTGGCATTGATGCAACCATCCCTTGGGGTTATGATAGGTCAGGTTTCATGTCGGTTCAGTGAGATGGTTGCATGGATAGTGCCTCGAAACTTCAGCACCCAAGAAGAAATTTGGGTAGCAGACATCGAGCTCAGGCAGACCGATTTGTAAAACTGTCAAGGAAAGACCCTGAAAGAGCCGCAGAAAACTTAGCGTGGGCAGAACAAAATGCTCAGCAAGCAGTTTTGTATGATTTTACCGATGAACGCAATTGGAGATGTCTTGCAGAAATAAAGAAAATGCGCATGGATGGTGAAGGCCTTGCCTTAGTTTTGGAGGATTTATTCATTGTATTGGGCAGAGATCCAAACCAGTTGTCACAAATTCGTGGTGTCAATCATCTTGAAGTTGGATTGGAATTGCTTGAAGCAGCATTCATTACAGATTCACTAGAACCGCTAACATGGTTTGAAAGGTTAGATGAAAAAGGATTAGGTGACTTTGTTATTCGATGTAGAGGCTTAGACTTTACAGACCAAAGAGCCAATATTATCTACGGTAGAAGGCTCGAGAGAATTCGAGGTGCTGGGCATGAAGATATTTTCATCGAGTTGGTACACCACCTGTTGGCCCACAGGCCTGCAAATCACGAGTTATGGATGGAATTAGGGAGATTACATGAAAGGAGAAGTGAAATCGACCAAGCTTGGTTATGCTATGACCACGTGCAACAAATCCGTCCAACAGAACCTGTTCGGGACTTATTCCTTGAAAGATTAAAGCGTGCAATGGATGGTGAAGAATCGGTTCCTTGGAGTGGTCCATCACTCCAAACTCGTTCTGATTTCTTAGACAGAATGCAGAACCTCTCTCAAAACGTTTCCAATGTGCCAATAGAAGAATCTTCAGAACCCGAGGAAGTAATTGACACTGAACTTACTAGGTTGGAGAATTTGTTACAAGCAGGCGAGGCGGCTGAAGCATTTTTCTTAGCTAGGTCGCTATTTACATCTGGAGAAGAGTGGGCTCAAGAGTGGATGGAAAGAGCTCAATCCATGCTCTAGACATTCTTTAGAGTCATAATTTCAGTTACTCTATCTGTCCAGATCTTGGCCTGTTCATCCTTGCTGATCGATGCACAAAGTGCAGCAAGCAGAGCATCTTCAACATCGTTTGGTGAGGATAGCAAATCAGAAAATAAGTCTGTTTTATCAAGTCGCTTTGCTAACATAACAAGTGTTCGCAAATCAGGTCTTTCTTCTCCTGAAAAGCCAGGAATTGTGTTTTCTGAACACCACTCAAGAACACCAAATACATCGCTTGGATGTACTTGTAGCAATGGTGCTTCCTGTCCTGCGGACAACGGTTTTGCCTCCATAACTTGGTCTGCAAATTTTTCTGCTTCTTCACTGATAAAGCCAGAAGATATCTCAACGAAAATAGCTCCCGCCTCGACAGCTAATTCTGTTTGCTTAGCTATGATTGCATGTGCGTGTGAGTTGAATGCACACCTTGCAGCATCAAACATGTGACCGAATGCAAGGTGTATCCTTGACGCTTGAATTCTAGATATTGCGATTGTTTCGTTGGCATGACCTGCAGTTCTGGAAATTTCTCCATGGACATGCAAAGCCATCATTGGCTCATCTATCGAAAGATGGAATGCAGCTTTATTCAATAGAGAAATGTCATGATCTCTGCTCGCTTTCGCTACTGACTTCAGCCGTGTTTCTGCCCATGTTAAATCGTCTCTAGCATCTTCGGTGTCACCATTTTCAAAATGTACAAGGCCTCTCTCCATACGCAACCTACCTTCGAGGGCTAGGTCTCTTGTTTTTGGATTCCTAGCGACTGTTAGGGCCTTTTCTATAGAATCTATTGTCAACTCTCCAGAGAGTCTTTTCTTGACTAAATCCAGAACTTTGCTTTCAGCAGCCGTCAATTTTTCCTCGAGAAAATCTACGATTGGGCTTTGCATGACCAATCCCAATTCGGCAACGCCTAGCCAACTTTTCCATCCCATCTTTTCTAACATTGGTTCTAGGTTTCTTTCTCCGCTATCGAAGGCATGGATTATTTCTTCAGGATTCATTTTCAACCCTCTTTTGATTTGCTAACAAATTGATGAAAGCGGATTCAGCGGCTATTCTGTCACTTTTCCCGGACCAACCCGCAGCTCCGTCATGACCTCCTCCTTCTCCACCAAGTTTAGCTGTCAGTGATTTCATCATTTCACCTAGGTGAATTCCATTTTTTGTCGATGCTCTAGTCGCTCTTGCTGTTAAACGAGTTTCACCGTCTCTGTAACGTGATACAAGTGCAATCTCTGCACCGGCTTGAGTAAGTAATCCAGCGACCTTTCCTTCGTGGATTCCTGCGTACGTGTGAACCAGATTCCACTTGCCACAGTCTGTCGATTGGCATCGTGAAAGTGCCTTGAGGATTGCACCTCTTTCACTAGGGTTTATGTCTTCATTTTGAATGTATTCAACGAATTCCTGATATTCGAAATCAGCACCATCTAGTAGTTCAGTAGCGCATCTCAAAGAATCCCGATCTGCATGCTTGAACCTCCCGGTATCAGTAATCAGTCCTGCAAGTAAGAGTTTACGTACTTCATCAGTTAGAGCATCGGGATTCTTGATTTTAAGATAGTCAAAAACTATCTGTGTAGTTGCTCTAGCATTGCTTCTGAACTCTAAATCTGCTTCTCCAAAAGTCCATTCACAAGTATCGTGGTGATCGATTACACAAATGGGGACTCCTTCTGGTAATGATAATCCTGTTTGCATCTCGGAGGCTGCATCTACAACAATGATTCCACCTAACTTTGTTGGCCAAGTGGGGGATTTCGATAGTTTGCGAAATGGTGCATTTAGCTCAGTGCACAAACGGTTGGCTAATTTTCCAATATGCAAACCACATGCCATTAGGTTGGGGTGGGAAGAAGCTAATGCAATTGCGGAACCAATTGTGTCCATGTCGCCGTTTCTTCCTGTTACAACTGGGACAGCGCCTTTCGTGGTGGCTTCAGCAATCCAGGATGCGAGGTCTTCCAAAATCATCCCTCTAGTGACTGCTTCAACTTGTCATATGTTGCCACTAATTCAGCTTCTCGCTTGCCCATGGTTTCAACAGCGGACCTCATTTGTTCAAGAGTCATCTCAAGGTCAGATAGTAATTGTGTCCTATCTTCAACTTCAATCAGGATAGTGCCCATCTGCCTATGGAGCGCCAAATCCTCTGGTTGCTGTTTTACGGCAGCGATAGTTCCTTCCAATTCTCGAACTTGTGCGTTGATTGAAGCGACTTGTTGGCGAGCGGCTTGTACTTCTGCAACAACCATTTGCAACTGTTGGGCTGGCTCCATGTTATCATCTCAAAAGGCAGGGGTTCAAGAATCCATCACTTTGATGACCTTGGCAGAGATTACTAAAGAACGCAATCGAGTATTCCACATCGCTCTTGCGTCTTTTGCTCTTGTTTCTTTTAGAGTGAAGGAGAAACTAGCGTCATTGATTTCGAGTTCTTCTTCACTGACCAAACTAGAAGCGAGAGATTTCGCATTTGGCGAATCCACCTGGAGGCGGACAGACCACAATGTGATCACTCCTCTTCGTCTAGTTCACCAGCGTTTAATGCACGCTCGTACTCAATTGCTGCTTGTTGAGCAATGTATGCCATATCAGCAGTGGTTGCACCATCTGCATTTCGACGAATGATTCTGTTGTTTGCATCTGGTGCACGGGTGTATGGTTCCCAAGCACCACCAGCGAATGTGTGTCCACACTTACCACAGGACCAGATTCCTACGGACTTGCGGGTTACCTTTCGATATTGACATACCGGGCAAGTGTAACTAGCATTTTTCTTCTTCATGGCCATGCCAGCATTTCTTCTTACGCTGACACCATATCTTGCACCAAATCGGCCTGTTGCTCCGGCCTTTTGTGTTCGCTTTGCCATGTTTATTCCTCCTTGGAGTTGACAAGTTCTGCAAGTTCTGCGCAGCGGTTCTGTGCGACCTGTAGTATCTCGTCGAATTCCGCCGGAGTGAAAGTTCCCTTTAACCCCTTCTGAAGTGAATGAAGGTGCCCTTCGTCTCCTAATGTAATGTGAATTCTTTCATCTCCACCCAATTCTTCCTCATCATTAGCGTCGAGGACATACCTTCCTCCGACTCTTGTGAAAGAGCACATTGTAGGTGTCATCGAGACTGATAGAGGGTAGTCTTCACCAATATCGAATCTTTCAGCAGGAACGATTGCTGTTCTCAGAGCTGCTATTGCACCTAGAGCACAGGCGTCGAAGATATTTCCTTTGTCAGATAGTACGTGGATATCGATCATTACACCCAAGACTTTCTCACCAGGAATAATACACAATGAATCCATATCGATACATCCAGATTCACGAATTCCTCTGTCAACAACTCTACCTAATTCAATGGATTGAGGAGATGGTGGTCCGGGTTCGTACTTTCTCCCAGCAACGGGTCTCAATTCTGCACCGCACATTAGAGAACCTTGCGTTGGTCGGTCTGGCCATGGTGTTCTAATCTCTAACTTCACACCTGCGTAGATTACAGTGTCACCCCAAGTGACCTTAGCACTACCTTCTGCGTTGTATAGGCAATTGGTTTCAAGAGTAATTTCTCTAGATTCCCAACGGCCCCTTCCGTCGATTCTCTCGTCATTGGCTGCAAGGGCTTCTAATTCTTGTCTTAGCAAATTTGGTACTAGTTCAACCATCAGGCCTCACCTCCATTTTTCTCCATGTATCTGCGCTTGAGTGCGTCTACCATTAACTCATGAATTTCCTTAGCAGCCTTCATGTTGTATTCAACACATGTATTGTATTCTTCAACAGATAAATCTCCATCCATTTGCAGGAATGCAATTTCTCCAGTTGTTGGTAGAATTCCCATTGGAAGGTCTGCTTGTCCATAGTTGTCCTCTGCTTTGTCAAGGTCTAGAACTACGGTATCTTCGATTTTACCACTTGCTACTCCAACAATCAAGTCTTTCATTGGAATTCCAGCATCCGCTAATGCTACCGCAGCTGCGGTTATTCCTACACAACGAGTTCCTGCTTCAGCAGCGAGGATTTCGATTTCAACTCGGATTTTTGAGCGTGGGAATCTCTCGACGAGAACTACGCTTTCTAATGCTTCAGCAGTTACTTTGCTGATTTCTCTGGAACGGCGGTTGAAACCTGGTCGAATTCTGTCGCTAGTAGAGAATGGCGCCATATTGTATCTAACGTCGATAACGGCTCTGTCCTGTCTCTGGATTTTACGTGGATGCGCTTCCATAGGGCCGTAAACAGCACAGACTGCTACATTGAGTCCGTGCTGAACCCAAGCAGATCCATCTGCAGCAGGGAGTATTCCTGCCTCGACTTTGACTTCTCTCATTTCGTCTACCTTGCGACCATCTAATCGCAATCCATCTTCACGTAGTAATTGTACATCTCCATATCCGCCCATTATGCATTCCTCCTTTCTTTTATTAGTGAATCTAGTGATTCACTAAATGTGGCCTTGTGGCCATCGTTGCGTACCAGTTCTAACACGGTGCGCATGAATGAGATTCCCTCAGAATCTCCATCGATCCAAACTCTTCCGTTTTCAGCAACAATAATTCTGCAGTCGCTAACTTCCTTGAGTTCTCTCAATGTAGAGTCGTTTTCCCCTCTTAATCTTGAAATGTGATTCATTGAAATTTCAGACATAATGCCCTCTTTCAATCTTCGAAGTCCTACTCCCTTCATAGTAAGTACAATGTTGTGTGCTTCATCGACTTCTTGGACTCGAGCAAGCATTATGTCACCAATGTCCATGTGTTGTCTTGCAGCGCCAAATTCTACTTTCCACGGAGCAAGTGACATTGGTAGCAATCCGTTGAACGGACCATTTACATCGCCAAACCATAGGTTGTTTCGAACACTTTCTACGATTCCAATGACTAAATCTCCAGATCTAGGCATGTAAGCCGATGAAATTGGGTCGACGGATGTAACTCCATTGTTTTCTTTTACCCAACCGACTTTAGTTGCGATAATGTTGTCTCCCATGATTAGGGTACCTGTTCCTGCTCGCACTCCTGATGAAGCCCCGATGGCCTCTCCAGGAGTCACGAGGCGCAGCTCGGCGCCTTCTTTTGCTCCTGACATCTCTTTGTCTCCGTGCTGGGCGACCCGCCATCCCATGATAAAGCAGACGCTTTCAATAGAAATTACAATTCCTTTACTTCGGCGTTATTATCTGCGCTCTTGACTTTTCCAATTATGCTGCCTGCCATTCCCGGAGGGCATTGAATAATACACGCCCAGTCTCCATTTGATAGCCATTCTTCTTTATCCAAATATGATCGCAAAAATTTACTGGTTTGCCCATATGCTGAGCCCGAAATCCTGAAGGCAATCCTGACTGGCTCGAATGACAATGGAATAAGAGGTTTTAGAATATTGATTGCATCTTTAACTTGTAGTTCAAGCCGTTTGAATGGATCAACTGAAAATCGGCTCTCCTCTAGAGCAAGTTCAATTCTAGTTCTTGGGTGTGGAGTTTTTGCTTTTGGGTCTATTGCGGTGGAGTGTATCTCCTGAATGATCAATTGACGCTTCTGCTCAACCATCTGCTTCCGCTGGTTTGTAGTAAGTTGAATCGAACCCTTTTCTAGAATTATCATTGCAATTTCCTCGATGTTTTGAGTTCCGAAGGTTGACTCAATTGCATCTTCGGTTGGGCGGTCACCACCCTTTGCATCATGCCAAACTTCGTCAGTTGCCAGGAAATCATCGATGTTTACACTCGTTGGGGCATTTCGAAAAGATTCGACTAAATCCGGGTCAACAAGTATCTCGTAGCGCTTACCACCGTATTCATATCTCGCCAAGACGGCTTCGTCTAGGCTGACCATGATTTTGTTCACTCCTCGAGTGGTTTGAGACGGTCGATTTGCTTGTTTACTTCTGCTCTGTCTAGGATTCTGTATCCTTCAGCATCGATGACTGAAACCTCAACAGCGTCACGGTTTAATTCTTGGTCGTTAGCGTTTCTTAGTGCTTCAAGGCCAAGTTTCATTGCTGCATTTAGGGTCAGATTGTCTTTCCAATTCTTTTCGAAGTAATCGATAACTGTGTTCCTTCCACTACCGATAGCTCCAGCGTGATATGATTGGTATGCTCCAGATGGGTCAGTTTCAAACAGATGGATTCCGTTTTCATCCACCCCACCGATTAGAAGTGCGGTACCGAATGGTCTACTGCCACCATACTGGGTGAAGGATTGCTTGAAGTCACAAATCTTCTTTGTTAGAATGTCTACAGGAACTGAAGCAGCATATGTGATACGATTAATCTGTGCTTCAACTCTAGCTCTGGCGACTAACTGTCTAGCGTCTGCTACCAGCCCGCTTGTTGCAATACCAACATGGTTGTCTATCTTGAACATTTTTTCAATAGACTCAGGAATGATTAATCTGCTTGCAATTCTCTTGTCACAGACAAGAACAACGCCATCTCTAAACTTGAGTCCTGCAGTCGTAGTTCCTCTTTTTACGCTCTCTCTAGCATATTCAACTTGAAACAATCTTCCGTCTGGACTGAATGTTGTAATTCCGTGGTCGTATCCTCTTCCGCTCGGCTGCAAATTGCCCACCTCATGTGGCTGTCCGGGTCGGGGTCTTATCAACCTTGGCGGCATGGGAGTAATGAGAAGGTCGCAGTTCTGTCCAGTGGTGGAAAGGATAGTAGTGCCGCAATTTGGTGGGCCCAATGCAAAGGTTGGGAGGTAACTCACTTGGTTACAATGCTAGTCAAAGGAGATGATTCTTGGATGTTTCAAATCCCAGGGACACACCTAGTTGAACAGCAAGCGGAGTTATGCTCTTGCTCATGGCTTGGTATCGAGACGGAAGGAGTTGCAGAACTGGAAGTAGATGATCTGAAATCAACTCTTTCTGATTTACAAATTGACGGCATAGTGTCTGGAGCACTGCGTTCAGATTATCAAAAAACTAGACTGGAAAGAATGTGCGAAGATTTAGGAATCAAGTCGTTCACTCCGCTATGGCATCAATCAAGTGAGTCACATATGGACAATTTGGTTGAAAACGGATTCAAGGTAATGATAACTGGTGTATCTAGTGATGGACTTGGAGAAGAATGGCTGGGTTGTATTTTGGATGAATCTTCGCTTCACAAATTGAAAAAATTAGCTTCCAAGTATAGATTTCATGTAGATGGTGAAGGTGGAGAATACGAAACTTTAGTTGTTGCAGGACCGCATATGAAAGGCGAATTAGTACTCGATTATGGTATTCATTGGGATGGAGTTAGGGGCCACCTCGAATTCATTTGATTGAATTGTTTTCAAATTCATTGCGACGCGGAATGTTCATTTCCTATACTCATAGGGACCATGCATGGCGTTCTGTCCTCTAGACTATCGATACGGCTGTCAAGAATTCAAAGAAATTTGGTCCGAATTAGGACGTCATCAGCGTCAACTTGAGGTTGAACGAGCCCTAGTTTGGGCTCACAAAGAGATGGGAAAGGTCTCAGATGAGGATTATGCAAAAGTAGCTGAAATTGCAGTTCCATCAGTCGTTACCAAAGAAAGGGTCTCCGAAATCGAAGCCGAAACTAGGCATGATATCATGGCACTCACCAAAGCGATGGCCGAAGCTGCCGGTGAGGCCGGTTGGTGTATACACCTAGGCGCAACATCCAATGACATTGTAGACACTGCAGTCGGATTGCAACTTCGAGATTCAATCATTCTACTCAGAAAGCAATTGTGCAACCTTATCGATGTAACTGCTAATCTTGCAGAAAGAGAGCGCGATACAGTCATGCTAGGTCGAACCCATGGCCAAGCAGCTGTACCAATCACATTTGGCCTGAAGGTCGCTGTCTGGCTAGATGAGATGCGAAGACAGTTAGTTAGACTCGATGAAGCAACACCAAGAATTGCAGTTGGAAAGTTCCTTGGCGCAGTCGGCACAGGAGCGGCTCAAGGTGAGGGTGCTAGAGAATTGCAAAGACTGATTCTCACACACCTTGGTTTACAGGTTCCACTCGCTACCACTCAAGTTGTAGGTCGAGACAGATACATCGAATATGTTTCTTGGTTATCCAATGTTGCATGTACATGCGAAAAGATTCTGCAGGAAGTAAGGAATTTGCAGAGGTCAGAAATTGCTGAAGCAGGGGAAGGGTTTGATGTCAAAAAGCAAGTCGGCTCCTCTACAATGGCTCACAAAAAGAATCCAATCAAGTCTGAAAATGCATCAGGTCTTGCAAGAATTGTGCGCTCATTTATCATTCCAACTTACGAAAATGCTCTACTTTGGCATGAGAGGGACTTGGCAAATTCAAGTTCCGAGAGATTCACACTTTCCCATGCATCTGCTCTATGCGAAGATGTGATAGCAAAAACCGCCAATGTATTGACAAATCTCTGGGTTGACGGGGAAAGAATGCTTGCAAACATCGCTAGCCAGAAAGGTTTGGTTATGGCTGAAAAAGTTATGATTGAACTTGTTAGCCATGGTATCGGGCGTGACGAGTCACATGAGATTTTGAGGTCTGCATCCTTCGAAGCAATCGCAAACGGTGAGGAATTGATTGATGTGTGTGCTCGAACACCAGCAATCGCTGCTGCTTTTAGCGCTGAAGAACTTGAAGCGATGTTCGACCCAGCCAACCACATCGGTGTTTCTGGTGAGATTGTCGATGAGGCTGTTGAATTAGCAAGAAATTCTATTCAGTGATGGATGAATCATTGGTTTGATTCATCGCATACCTTACCAGTACCATAGCGATCAATGCCGAGATTGTGAAAGAAATACCTACCATCTTAGACATCGAGTACCAAAGTATGATTACTCCGAATAATGAAACGTAAGCAACCACTTGACACAGCGATGATGCAAAATTCAATTTCGACATCATTTCTTCACTGAGTTTGCCATTGTTTTCAAGTAAGAATGTGTAAATCAAGAAGTAAATTCCCTGAAATGGAATTGTTGAAGCGATGAGCGTTAAAGCAATCTCTCTCTCGTAACGATAATTTTTCTCTTGCTCTATGCCCTGGAAAAGCATTACAGCCGTGCTAGTTCCGAGAAGCGCAGCCATTATTGTCCATCTTTTGTCTTGAGATGAGGTTCTACTCTCGACGTTTACAGAAGCGTCGCTCATGATGCTCTGGTTACTTGGTAGGGGTTTGTATATTGCCCCTGCGAAGAGAAGTAAATCTGTGTTTTCTAAACAACTCAGATGTACCTGAACGCCAACAGGATACCACCAGTTATTGTGGCAACAATCATCAGAAGCACAATCATAGAGTGGGGGCCGTATTCGTTTTTATCTTCAAGAGCGGTTTTCAATAGCCCATCTCTTTTTATCCCAGCTCCCAAACCTCCTACTTCAGAGAATTCAGGGAGTGGTCTTCGTGGTATTCTCTCTCCCTTGCGGAGTTCACCGGCCATGATTGTGGGTTGGGGGGCTGGGTCTTATTGATTTTCATCATATATTGGGAAAGCAATATGTTGGATTGTCATTTGCACATAATCATGCAAGAGCCCACCATAGCTGATATGTCGATTAAGGATGAACACGTTGTAGTGGCAAGCAAAACACGCGTGAGTTCGGTTTGCGAGGTATTATCCAAGAACCCTGATTATGCAGTCCTGGTCAAGAAAGGTAGCGAAATAATTGGAGTTGTAACAGCAAGAGACATCTTCGCCAAAATGGCTGAAGGAATTAACGCCACCAAGGTAAAGGTAGACAAAATTATGCGAACTGAAATTCTCACTTTACGAGCAGATACTCCATTATCAAAAGGGCTCAATATGTTGAGTAACCTATCTTCTGATGCTGTCGTAGTTACTGATCCCGAAGGCGAGTTTCTGGGATATTTTTCAGTGAAAGATTACAGGGAAGCAACAAGAAAATTAGAGGCCCACCAACTACTGTCTGCTAGACTTTCAAGGTCGAGAAAAGCAATTTCTAAACGGTCTGGAGAAAAAGAAGATTCTGGTGGCAATTTGCTTGATTTACTCCTCGGTGACAATATCGATGAAGAAGAAGATGAGCACGAATTACCATCGATGATTAATTTGGACTGAGGTTTATTCATGAAATTATGGCAAGCCAACTTAGATGGCTCCTCAATACATCTTGCAGTAGAGGGTTCATGTGGGGGCACTACAATAGGACTTCAGATGGCTAAGCAGGTCATATCAGATGGTGGCAGGGTACTTTGGGCATCACCAGAGATGCCTGATGCTTCTCGTTTTTCACAGATTTTTTCTGATATTTCTTTAACTGAATCATCAAGATTTCATGCAATGAATTTGGTAGGAAATGTAGACCAAGCTTTGGATTCTCTACAAAAAACAGCGATTGCTTTACCAAAAGTTTCTTTGGTTGTTCTTGATGATTATTGTCCTGAATCTGGACAAATCCCAATTGACGTAGTCGATGCTGTAAACAAGCTGATCGCTGAGACAACCTGGACTACTTTATTGATTTCTAAAGGGGGGGTCTCCATGGATTCCGAGGCGCCTATTACTGCAAGAAGTAGAAATAAAATCAATTCTGATGAAGTGTGGCTCCTAACTCGTCCGAATTCAGATTCAAAACGAGTTTTACATTCTTCAGAATCTCAAACCCATTTGAGGCTTGTAGAAGAAGGATTCATTCACTGATCTTCGTCTTCTCCGAGCAAATTTGCCATTTCCTCTAGGGCTTCTTCATCCGGTTCATCAAATTGCTCTGGGTTCTTGGCTGCACCATCCAATACATCATCACCAGCTACTGCTGGAGCAGCATCTTCTCTTGCCTTTGCAAGGTTTGCACGCCCACGATTAGTGACATACCAAATCATACCTAACAAAGTAAGTCCGAGGATGATGTAAGTCATTTCAGTTGAATCTACCATGGGGGGTGCTGGTAGTTGTTACCTATCAACATTTATGGTATCAGAGTGATGATTTTGCGAGATGTCTTCGTTTATCGACTGGTGGTTGCGCCCATCCTAAGATCGGAGGTTCACGATTTTCAATGCTCCAATGTTGGTTACTTTTTTGTTTACACTTTGGACATCGAACTCCTTGATTGGCACCCATAGATTTCATTCGTGCACCACATTGACAGAGCGGTCTTAAGTTTCGATTCGAATTGATCACCCTCATCGCTTCTAGGTGAAATTTGTCCTCAAATTCCATGCCCATCCATTCGATTGAATCACCAACCTCCAACCATTGCGCAATTTTGTTCAAATCTCCTGATTCACTAAATGCCATCATATTGCCATTCAAAATTACGTGCCCTCCTTGAAGAATTTCTTTGCTTTCAACTGTTGAGTTTTGTACGGATTCGATATGGTCTCCAGTTCCTTGGTTTGTATTAAAAACCCTCGAACCAACGGTAGGGCCACTATTCTGTACTAGAATTTCAGTTGCTTTGGTAGCAACTGCTCTTGTCGTTGCTCTCACTCCAAACATTACAGGACAGGATCCTCTAGGAGAAATCAACCCTCTTTTTGTCCTTGGGTCTCTACACAGAAAAGTTCCTTCTAATTCATCCACTAATCTCAGAGCATCTTCACTAACGAAACGTTCTTTTTCTCTCCATGCGATTCCTTCCCAAGTCGATGTTCTTGCTCTCCATGCACAAGATGCTGCTGCTCCAATCCGGCCATTTCCGCCCCATTGATGCCCGCCTTCGTAAAAACCAACATTGCCCCTAACCGCTTTCCAATAGTAGTCTTCGTTAGGCTGTTGTTCAAAGAGTGTCATCCCTGGGTCAGAGGGATACTGCATTCGTTCTGAGTGGTCAGATTCAGAGATTTGTCCTTTTAGAGGTAGGATATTTTCATTCCAATAAGTATCCAACCATTCAATAATCGATTTGTCAGAATATATTTCCACCGATAGTGAAGCGTTCCCCCTTGTTCTTTGCGCTGCAAAAGGCCACAATCGAGTCAATCGTGGCTCACCGTGCTCACAAGGTAATGCGTTGAGTAATTCATGGAATACTAAGGTTGTACAACCGCCTTCCAATGAATCGGTGTCATCGATGCCAAGCCACATGTATATCACACTGGTCTGAAGTCATCTCCTTCATCGTTTTCCTTGATTCTATTGATAACTTGACGAATTCCGATATTCTCGTCTACTTGAAACAGCCTAGCTCCAACTGCCCATCCTGCTCCCATGTCTGAATCTCTATCGCCGACCATCAGATCTAACTCATGGTGTGGTTTTGGTTTGTGTTTCCACCAATTTGGTAATTTGTGAATTTTACTTCGAATAATTTCTGATGCTCCATTTAGCATACCTGGATTTGGCTTTCTGCATTGGCATCGGTCTCTATTTCGATGTGGACAAGTCATTATGACATCGATTATTCCAATTTCTTCTTGCAGTTTTTTGTGGATTGCGTGAATAGTTTCTTCCCCCCAAAGTCCACGCATTATCGCTGACTGATTGGTCGTGATTGCTATTCTGTAGCCCAACCTTCTAAGTTCTGCAATGGCCTCTTTCGCCCCTGGAATGATCTCCAATTCATCAGGTGAATTTATGTAATTTGGACTGCCATAATTTAGCACACCGTCCCTATCGAGAAATGCGATTGCTCCATTCCACTCCAAGTCAACCTTACCAAGGTTAACCTCAGAAATTGGGCCTAGCATGATATCTTCTGGAATAAGCCTCACCTATGTGTGTTGAGGCAAAGCCATTAGATGAAGGGGTGTTTAGCGCTATTACATGGCAGGCGACTATTTGGTCGACAGGTCGATTGCGACCATTGTTGGCGCAATTGGAATGGTCCTGCTATTCATCTGTTGGAAAAGCAGGAGTGGTAGGTTTGAGCCGTTGGCACCATTTGGATGGGTGATGACTGGTTTTTACTTCTTTAACGATATTACGTTCTATCTGGAATACAATGACCCCGTGCTATCTACAATGAGTGCACTTACTCTACCTGGTGCTTTAGGAATCGCACTTTGGGAGCGAAGAGTGACTGAAGAGAAGTACCAAAATGCATTACTTTGGTTCAGAGGAACTGTCGCTGTAGCAGGTCTTCCATACCTGCTAATTGCACATGTACCAATTCTGAATGTACTGGCAATTTGGTTTGTTGCATGGCAGTCTGCGGCTCTATTGTCCTTTGCAGGAGGTGAAAAAGTAACGCTTGGCGATACATTTGCTAACCCGGCCAATGGGCAGTCTGTAAATTGGAATGATTGGGAAGGTAATCGCTGGTTCCTGACTGAAGAGATGTCAGAATATTCTTTTCACACCGAGTT
>Ga0213865_10000595_pt1 | contig 24445 bp, 19 predicted proteins | sample PICome_6_FD_160100 | JGI IMG/M metagenome (GOLD analysis project Ga0213865, IMG submission 160100) | Coastal seawater microbial communities near Pivers Island, North Carolina, United States - PICO282 | ecosystem: Environmental > Aquatic > Marine > Coastal | place: USA: North Carolina...
ATGACCCTCCATTCAGGTTCACATGTCCGACATGTGATTCGAATATTCGAGTTGTCGAATATGGTGCAGCGCCTAAGTTCTGATTCAGCTTCGGCGTTGGGCTATCAGTAAGAACGCAGTATGGCCAAATGGCCCGTTAACTGGACGCACCCCGCCCCTACTCGCTTTACCCCATTGTCTTTCGATGATTTCCCCTGCCCACTCAACATGCAACCCTGCTTCCTCACAAGCGATCCATGCTCCCTCGAGTTGGCTTGTCACAGGGCAGTAACAGGAGATGCGGGCTCCTACGTTTAACAAGGGAGCCACGGCCTTGATTGCAGGCGGATGTTCTGGCAAGTCGAGAAGGATCGCATCAACAAATTCAGCATGTTCCTGGATTTGCTCAATGACATCTTCAATTCGCCCATCAATATGGCTGTGTTCGGGGAATTCAACCATGCATTCAGAAAGAGTTTTGAGATTTTCCAATCCAACACTGGCATGTTCTTCTCTGGGTTCAACTGTGATGAGATGGCCACTGGGCCCTAGTACTCTTGCAAGATGCATCGATAGACCTCCAGAACCAAGTCCTGCTTCAAGAACAACATCGTTTGCACCAATTCCATGTCGCGCTATCAGAACACCAGCATCTTTTGAACCGATTGTTTGGGCCCTACGCTTCATACCTGCGATGAGTTCAGGCAATCTTGTTGGAAGGCGGCGAAGAATTTTCGATCCCACATGTGTCTCCTCTCCATCCTTCAATTGTGAGAATTCCTTGTGTGGGTTAACCACGCCAAGACCTTTGATTTTGATGGTATTATCGACCATGCTAACGATGTGAATCTTTCCACTTTCTTCCATTAATGCGACAGATTCAATGTCAGCCATGACCAATCCTAGCGGATGGAGAACATCAGTTTTTTCGATACAATTTCAACGAATTTATTTATTGAAATTGTTATTTTGATGTTTTTTTGTCAATAATATCGAAAACGATGGACGCTGACAGGAATGTAATAAGATTATATAGGTTCTATCTATGCGTATGTCCATGAATCTTTCAATGCGAGCGATAGCCCTGACAATTGTGGTATTATTTCTTGGTAGTGTCTTAACAGGTCTGGTTACAAACCCAGTCGAGAACCAACCCACAATCCTCGGAGAACAAAGCACGGTTGAGGGTGCGTCACAAGCTACAAGCCCAGGTCACGTTGTCTTTGGACAATACATCTCTTCAGATAACTGTGGACATTGTTCCAAACAAGGAGGTGGCTCTGATGCACATCACGCAGTTAAGCAACTTCATCCTGATGAATACGTCTACATTACATACATGTCTGCTTCCTATGGAGACACCGACACAAGCCGTGCAGGAAATGTCGCTCCGTACAACTGGCCTTGGTCGACTGGAGGTGCTCCTGATGCATACTTTGGTGACCGAACAGACAAGAACCAAGGTGGGGCTTCATCTAACTACGATACATATGACACCCTCTTCTCTTCTGGAGGTGGAATGCATCAAGATGTCAATGATTACGGAATGACTGCAGCCATCAGCCAATCTGGAAGTACGTATGACATTGATATTACCTACAAGTACACGGGTTCAGGATCTGCCGCCAGCAACATGAAACTTTACGCTGCTTTAGTCGATAAAGACTGCACAGGATACTCTTATTCTTCTGGAATTCCACATGGATACAATTGCTGGATGGCATGGTTGACTTCCGGAGATACCTACAAATCAAAGAGCAGCGGTACGGGCAGTTCCTTCCTAAGTGTTGCACCTACCGCAACAACTCAAACTGAATCTTGGTCTAGTGTACCAGCATCTGTTGTACCTGGTGGATTGAGCAAGGCCATTGTCATCGGTGTTTTGATGACAGGTAACCAAGTATCCGCAGGTGGTTCAAGTCCTCACGTTTACCACGCTATCGATTCAACAATGGGACCAAAGATGGATTTGTCAATCCCGAGTTTCACCGTCACTTCACCAACCGCTGATTCCTACGTTCGTGGAGACATCATCACACTCGATGCAACCATTGCCAACACCGGGGACCTCGATTACACAAGCGGCGGAACAGTCAAGTTCTACTACGTGCTCAACGGTCAAAAGAACTACATTGGACAAAACACTGCAATCAACACATTGACTACAACAGGTTCTTCCAATACAATGACTGCACAGCAAACATTCGATACATCTACCCTACCTTCCAATTCCTGGAAGACCGTATTTGGTGTTGAACTAGATACAACTGGAGAAAGCGTAACTTCGAACAACATCCGAACGACCGATCTCGAACATGACCGGCCACCAACCTCGAAATCACCTCAGGTTCTCGGAACAACTGATATCAGTCGTGGCAACTACTTTTCCGTTCTTGCTAAGGGCGACGCAAACGACAATGTGGACACTATCGACACAATGACGTTCGATGTTGAAATTTCTCCTGCAGGACAGGACCTATGGTCTGATTCAGTTGTAACAGGAGGACAAAACATCCTCTACATGGGTTCCGCAAACGAAGGAAGAGAATATTCGCTCTTGCCGACAATGGAAATGGCTGCAGGAAAATACGACCTTCGTACAAGAGCTGTCGATGCTCGTGGTCAATTCTCTTCATGGTCGACTACAACAGACGCTTTTGATCTGATGAACGCACCTCCTGGCATTACTCCGAACCAAGTCAATCCAGTGCCCTGTGACATTTCAACAAAGGTCGACATGAGTGGAATAATTGTAGATCCTGAAACTCCTCTGAATTCCTTGACCATTACAAGCAGTGATTCGTCTTTCGTTGCATGGCATCCATCGACAACTGAAGTAGAGGTTCTTTTCGCTTGGTCTCCAACCCAGGGCTGTCCTCTTGGACAACAAGGTATTGAAATCAGTATGGACGATGGCGGAGATTATTCAGCGCAAGGTCAACTGCCTTATGGGACGCTTCTTTTCAATGTCATAGAAAACGGACAACCACGATGGCAAGCACTTCCTACACAAGTCGTCGACGAAGATTCGATGGGTGTTTTCAGCCTCCTCCCTTATCTTTCCGATACAGATGATGTAGGGAATTCAGTTTCTGCTTCAACGCTTCAGTTAGAGATTGTGGGCCTTTCCAACAACGATGTTTTCAAAGTCTCTCTCGAAGGAACGAACGTCGTCTTTGAAACGGTTGATGACGATGTCAACGGAGAGGTAATGGTCACACTACGCGCCAGCGATGGTGAACAATTTGCTGACCAAGATTTGCTCATCAAGGTCAATCCAATCAACGATGCGCCACGTCTTGATCTAACAGGTCTTGAAGAATTCACCTTGAAGATTGAGACACAACGAACAATCAATCTCATGGCGATTCTAACCGATGTGGATGATCCTTCAAATGAAGCATTCATCACAGTCACATCCGATGAACAAGGTGCTGCTAAGTTCAATCCAATCGATGGAACAATGACATTGAATTTCAAAACATCTGGTCTTCACACAGTCACAATCAACACCATCGATCGATACGATAGCAACACATACACAATCACAGTTGATGTGTTTGATTCATACCCCTTGTACATCGCTAAGGTCGATGATGGAAGTGGCCACTTCTATGTGAGCATGGAAGACACCTATATTGGTCAAATCCCGACAGCGAATGTCGTCCTGACGGATATGGCACCAACCTTCACTGACATCGAGGCAACGTGGAATATCTGCAACGATGAAACTGGTACTTGTGATGGATTGTACAAAGAAAACCTCGACATCACACGCTCGATGGTTGGATGGTCTACAGAGTTGGATATTCCATCGATCTTCATGCCAGATCAATACGCACGTCCTTCAGGTTCAATCTACAAGGACTATTACCAACTTTCAATCAATGCCGTTGACAGCAATGGTGATGATTACAAGACAGTTGGAGTTGTAAAATGGAACATTCTCGAAGAACTTCCTGCTCCAAAAGATATGGATGACGAAATGCTCAGCAATTACATCGACAAATTATCAGAAGAAATTGAAGCATTGGAACTCTCAGCAGCAGAGGCATTGAACGATGCTTACAAAGAAGAGGTTGCAGAAATCTTAGAAGATAAGCGTGCTCAATATTCAACGGCTTGTGAAGATCCTCGTTCCTCCTGCCCAACCGAGGAAGTTCAATCTGGAGCTGGGGAAGACGGAAGCGAAGATTCTGGAAATCTCATGCTGATTCTTGCAATCGTTGGTGGAGTTCTGTTCCTCGCAGTATCTGTAGGTCTGCTTATGCGTCGAAATGACGAAGAGAAGGTCTTTGACAATGGTCCAGTATGGGAAGACGGTGCTCTTCCTATCCACGACACAGTTGCTAACTCGATGTATGGCGGTGCAGCGCCTCTGTTCCAACAACAGATGCCTCAGCCAATTGCTCAACCATTGCCTCAGCCTGTTGCACAACCTCTGCCGGTTCCTCAAGTGCCTGCAGGTCCGCCGTTGCCAGTAACTGGTCTTCCAGCAGGATGGACCATGGAGCAATGGCAATATTACGGCCAACAGTACCTTGATACAATGCAAAATTGAGTCTTTTTCGCCTCTGTGGTGGATGCTAAAGTCCTAAAGGGGAGGAAGGTGAGGAAACATCATGGCAGATGACGATATTCCTATTGAGGACGTTACTGAAGACGACTCTGAAACGGTCACTATTTGGGCTCCAGAACCATCGAATGGGACCGACGATGTCGTTTCTCTGAGCGTTGACAAGTGGATCGAATCTGTAAGTTTCGAAACGACCGAAGACGTTCCTATTCCTGACCGACTTGTCGATCAAGTCATTGGTCAAGAGGCTGGTTCAGTCGTTATTCGTAAAGCAGCTGAACAACGTCGTCACATGCTTATGATCGGAGATCCTGGTACAGGGAAATCCATGCTCGCTCGTTCAATGACTGACTTGCTTCCAAAGGATGCTCTTGAAGACGTTCTTGTCTATCCTAATGAGGACGATGAAAATGAACCACGCGTTCGTTCAGTCCCCGCTGGTCGAGGAGAACGCATTGTCCGTGTTCAGAAAGAGGCCATTCGTGAACAAAAGGAGAAAGCACAACGAATGCTTCTCATTGGATTCGGAGCTGTTGCGTTCTTGCTGGTTATCGTAGCAATTCCATCTGGCGATATTCTTACTCTCCTGTTTGGTATGTTTTTGCTCATGTTCGGATATATGTTCATTCGTAGCCGACTGGGTTCTGGTGATGAAGGACGAATCCCGAAGGTTCTTGTCAAGCATGACATGGATGAACGCCCTCCATTCGTCGATGCGACCGCCACCCTCTCAGGCTCTCTACTCGGTGATGTTCGCCACGATCCATTCCAATCTGGTGGGATGGAAACTCCAGCTCATGACCGTGTAGAGCCAGGTGCAATTCACAGAGCGAACAAAGGGGTTCTCTACATCGATGAAATCAACCTCCTTCGTCTAGAGGAACAACAAGCACTTCTCACTGCAATGCAAGAGCGTGCTTTCCCAATTTCTGGACGCAGTGAACGCTCATCTGGTGCATTGACCAAAACTGAACCAGTTCCATGCGATTTCATTCTCATCGCAGCTGGCAATCTCGACGCTATCCAAGGCATGCACCCTGCTCTTCGAAGCCGTATCCGTGGATATGGATATGAGGTATACGTCAACTCAGAGATGCCTGATACAAACCGTAACAGAAAGCGTTTGATTCGATTCATTGCCCAAGAAGTTCGTAGAGATATCGGAAGTACCAGAGAAATTCCACATTTCGATAAGACTGGTGTTGCTTTGATTCTTCGAGAAGCACAACGACGTGCTGGTCGTAGAGGCAAACTTTCCCTCCGCTTGCGTGAACTTGGTGGATTGGTTCGAATTGCAGGAGACTTGGCAGCAGAAGATGGAGCACCGTATGTTACAGATGCTCACGTCCTTGCCGCACGTTCGATTGCAAAACCGCTGGAACAACAAGTTGCTGATCGAATGATTGAACGCAGACAAGACTACGCTCTCATCGTGAACTCTGGCAACAGAATTGGTCGAGTCAATGGTCTGGCTGTCCTAGGAGCGAATTCAGGTCTTTCTGACTTCTCAGGTATTATGCTACCAGTTGAGGCCTTGGTAACACCATCGCAAGGTGGAGGTGGAAAGATTCACGCAACAGGTGGACTCAGTGACCTTGCTAAAGAGAGCGTGACAAACGTTAGTGCAGTGATTAAGAAGTTGACCGGAAAGGATGTTTCTGATTACGATATTCACATCCAGTTTGTCGACACTCATGGTGTGGACGGAGACTCAGCTTCGATCACAATTGCAACAGCGATCATCTCTGCTCTTGAATCAATACCAATTCGCCAAGATTTGGCGATGACAGGTTCACTCTCCGTTCGAGGTGAAGTCTTACCTATTGGTGGTGTGACTGCCAAGATAGAAGCTGCTGCACGCTCAGGCGTGAAAACGGTGATCATCCCTCGTTCCAATATGCAAGACGTTCTTTTGGATGAACAATTTGAAGGAAACGTGGAAGTCATTGCTGTTGATACACTCGATGAAGTCATGGAACATGCTTTGATCACTCACGACCAGAAGCAGAGTCTTGTCGATCGATTAGGTGCAGTCATTGACCGTCTAACACCTGATTTATCTGGTCCAACAACTTCGATTTAGTGTCGTGGTTTTATCATCGAATTGATAGGTAGGGTTTCCTCGCCTTAGGTATGGAAGAGCATACAGGACACGCCTATCGTGTCGATGCGAGCAAAGGAGCTTTGTTTGTTCTCTTCCTTGTAACCATGATCGATATGATTGGGTTTGGAATTGTTATTCCTTTTCTGACCTACCTAGTTGAAGATTTAGCAGGAGAACAAGATGCCACCTCAATCGGCATTTGGGTTGGGCTGCTTATGACCTCATATTCCGCTGCTCAGTTCCTCTTTTCTCCTATTTGGGGAGCCCTGTCCGATCGTATTGGCCGCAGACCAGTTCTCATGATTGGGCTTGTTGGCAATACTGTATTTTTCACAATGTTTGGTCTCGCTAATACCTTACTTATGGCTCTCATAGCACGATTCCTTGCCGGTGTATTCAATGGAAATATTGCAGTTGCTCGGGCTTATATCGGTGATGTGAGCAATCCTCAGCAACTTGCAACACGTATGGGTCTTATCGGTGCAGCCTTCGGTCTTGGGTTTACGATTGGTCCATTCCTCGGTGGTGAATTATCTGCTCCAGCAGAACGTTGGGATTTGTTCAAGGATACGATTTTTGAAACCTATCCCTACCTCCTCCCATGTGTTTTAGCTAGCGTCCTCTCAATTATATCTCTCCTTTTTGCATTCAAATCCCTTCCAGAATCATTACCAGTGGATCGACGAGTCAACGATAAATCCCGTTCTTGGACATCAACTATGAAGAATTCATTTCAGAGCGTAAAGACGATGATTGGAACCAAACAAATTGGTTCAGTAATGTGGGTGACGTTTCTCTTCATGTTTGGGTTTACAATTATGCATGCAGTCTTCATTCTCTACACCCAAATGGATCCATCATCCGGAGGTTTAGGATTTAGTGAAGCCGATAATGGCAGAATATTTGCTCTGATTGGGATTCTAGGTATTTTTACCCAGGGTGGCTTGATTGGCCCCCTCTCGAGAAAATATGGCAGCGTATTTATTCTTCAATTTGGTACTGTTCTAACTGGAATCGGTCTTGTTATGATTCCTTATTCAACTGCAGATCAGGTCTGGCTGTGGCTCTTTCCCATCACGGGCTGTATTGCGATTGGCAATGGCCTCTTCCAACCATCTTCAAGCACATTGCTTACTGCAATCTCTCGCCAAGAAGGCTATGAATTGGGAACTGTAATGGGAGCCCAAGAGTCTTTGTCATCATTTGCTCGTATTCTCGGGCCACTCACTGGAGGATTTGTTTGGACCAAGACCGTTGATAGAGGTGATCTTCTAGATTATCACACTGCGTTCCATCTATGTGGGGTGATGATGTTATGCGCATTCCTCTTGTCTTTACGCATTTCATTTCAACCTTCATGGAAGCAATCAGAAGAATAGTATCCCTCACGTTAAATTGAAACGTGTGACGGTCGAGAGCCATGTATGGACGATACTCTTTCCGTCTTTGATAACAATACATTTCATCGCCGTCTTGGTGGTCTGACATTTGCAGTCATACTACTGACAGTGCTAACGATTTGGATGATTGAACTCGAAGGAGTTTTGCAACCATTTTTCATTGCGTTAGGGATTTACTTTGTTCTAAAACCAGGTTCTGATTATCTTTCAAAAAATGGGTTCCCACTTGGATTATCTTATTTGACAATGGTTCTTTTGATGGTATTAGTCATCGTATCCGCAGGTTATCTGGCATATGATCAGGCAAGTGATCTAGCCAATGATGAGGAAAAAATCGAAGAGTACAATGGCAAACTCAACAAGCGTTGGCAGAAAATAAAGTCGGCTCCACTTGTTGGAACTTCAATCACTGAATCGTTGAATTCCACAAACGGAACTTTATCAGAGGACTTAGCGGAAATGGGTCTGTTGTCAAAAGATTCGCAAGTATCTGATCTGATTGGTGATATGGTTGCAAGTGTTGGCGGATTATTTGCAACGAGCCTTACAGTTTCTTTCTTCCTCATTTTCATTATCTTTGAAGCAAATTTACTTCCTGGAAGAATCGAAAGAGCTTGGCCTGGTGGAGTCTCTGGGAAGGTGCAAGATGTTCAAATTCAAATTCAAGAAAGCATCAATACTTACGTTATTGTCAAGACTGGTGTAGGAATCGGTACTGCAGTGATCACTGCGATTATTCTCAAAACCTTTGGAATTGATTTATGGTTTACATGGGCTTTACTGACCTTCATTTTCAATTACGTCCCGTATATTGGATCTCTTATAGCGACCGTTCCACCAATCATCCTTGGAATTATCATTTTGGATTCGTCCTTTTTGCTTATTCTAATGACAGTATTGTTGTTGATTAATCAACAAGTTTGGGGGAATATTATCGAAACAAAGTGGGCAGGCCGAGCTTTAGATCTCTCTCCAGTATTGTTGCTTCTTGTTACGGCATTTTCGTTCTGGGTTTGGGGTATTATTGGCATGATTCTTGCAATACCATTCACCGTTATTATCAAGATTGTTCTTGAAAACATCGAACCTACAAGACCGATTGCAATTCTGTTGTCAGAGCGGGCACCATCCATAGATGAGGCTTGGAGAGACGCAATGAAGGATGGGCGAATCTCCAACCATGAAAGCCGCTCACTTGATGAATTACAGCGCGTTTTAGGTCTAACCGATACCGCTATGGCCAAAGTCGGTGCAAAGCATGCAATAGAGCGTAGTCTCCGAAGAAATAGAATAACACCTGAACAATACACATACGTAGAAACTGCTGCTGAGATGCTTCCAGATGACAGTTATGGTCTTCAATTGAACAGTTTCAACTTAGAATCTGGAAGGTTAACAAAGAACAATCGTGTTGTTCTCGAGCGAATTCTAAACGCCCTTGATGAAGAGGAATGATCAGAGAATCTCTGTAAGTATCTTCTCTAGTTCTGTGTTGATCATCAGAATGAGAGTTCCAAATTCAGGTGGAATGTTAGGGTCCTCATAGAGTTCCTCAAGTTTTGATTGAGACATTGCAATCCGAACGTCGAGTTTCTTCCCTTTGTTCAATAACCAGTTGTCGCAGGTTTCCTTTGCTTGCTTGCGAATGTTACGAGGTACCTTAGGGTCATCAATTTGGTTAATGACAGTCGCTACTTGCTGTAGTCGTGTTTCTACGTCCATAATGTCATCTCCACGGAAAACCGCTCTGCTCTTATCTTGTTGTGGGCCGTCTTTAAGTTCATTGGCGACATGGGCAATACAATGGATGTCGATTCAGACCTCATTCTTGGTTGGACAAGGCTTGGTGTCCTCATGGTTTGTATGGGCTGGGCTGCTTGGTTTGATCATAAAGAACGAAAAGTTTCTAACCAACATTGGATTGTTTGGGCAAAGCCAGTCATCTTCATTTGGTCTCTTGATTTATTGATACAAGGAGCACATTGGAGCATCTGGTTAACCGCCTCAGCAATCATCGCATATGCAAGTGGTTCAGTCATAGGACGGCCAACACTGAAAGATGCAAAAGCAGGAAATCGAATGGATCAGATTGTTCTTGCCTGGTATCTCATCTCAATAATTGGCCTAATTGCTGGTACAGTGCATTTCTCCTCAAGTCACCCTCTTGATGTTCTCTTAGGGGATGTCACTGGCGATGCGGCTTTGTGGTGGGCCTACATAGGGGCTCTCTTTGTTCTCTTCATCATTGATTTGGCATGGAGGATGCGTTTTATCCACGGGGGTGCTGATGCAAAGGCCTTGATGTGGGTGACTCTGCTCTTCCCCTCTTGGTCAGAACTACCAGTGCATTCGGAAGGGCATATGGATGAACTAATTCTTAATCTTCCTCCATCGCTTAGTTTACTTATTTGGGGAGGATTATTCTTTGTTCTGATTCCTTTCATTTTACTCGTCCGAAATCTTGCATCCGGGAACATCCGCTCTTTTTCTGACCTAACCATGGCTTGGATTTCGTTATCAGTTCCACTTTCAACTGCTGAAAATAGGCATGCTTGGATCTTAACAGATACAATGGAATTGCCGACGGGGGAATTGAAAATCTATCACAGAAGAAGGGCTCCCCGCCAATCTCCCTCAAATGATGAGGTTCGTGAACATATAGAAAAATTAAAAAATGAAGGAGTCCAAAATGTATGGGTCAGTTTGAAACTGCCCTTATTGCTCTTCTTATGGCCAGCAATACTACCATTGTGGTTGTTCGGTGACCCAATGGCACTGGTTCTCCCAGTGCTATTGCCTTGAGATCAAACACCCTTTCGTTCCATGTTTTTGGGACGCAGTCCCTTGTAGCTGCACTTTCGACAGCGTGCGGCTCGCCAAGCATTACGAGCATTACATTTCATGCAAATCTTAACACGAAGCAAGCGGTCTTCTGCTTCAGGGAATCTAGCCATGACGTTGCGACCCACTTCCTCTATTTAATCGCAACCACATAATCGGACAATACTGGATGCCATCTTTGAAACCCTATTGACCCATGCGAGTGTTATGCGCATCGTGAGGTTGCCTGGCATTCATCATGATGCGAATGCAACCCTCCTGATCGGCAATAATTCGGCTGTGTTGATTGATTCTGGTACTGCTTGGTATCAATTGATACAGGAAGAACGAATCAGAGGCCAACTAGGGGAATCTATCTCGCTGAGTAAAATCATTCTGACCTCGAGGAGATATCCCTTCAGCGGTGGTGCAAAAGCGCTCTCAGAGTCCTTCGAAATACCAGTTTTCATTCATGAATCTGCTCAATTATCGCTTGAAAGTGGTGATTTTTTTACAACATGGGCAAATCGTTATGATTCAGATATGCCCGTTTTATCCACAGAGCCAATCGATTTTTCAGAACCGGTCAGCTTAGATGACTCGATTATCGAATTGCTTGAAACTCCTGGACCAAGTTCAGATAACATTTCAATTCACATTCCTTCTGCAAAGACGGTCATAGCAGGGGCCTTGGTCCCACGAGCAGATCGTCCTTTCCGATGGGATGTGCCGACGGGCAATCTCATACAAGGGATTGAAAGTTTACGATTAATACAATCGTTACGTCCTGCAAAGTTGGTCCCAATGCATGGTCCAATCCTTCAAGGGGAAGAGCACATATTCTCTACCATTGAACGTCATTGTGAAGCTTTGGAAAGTATTGCTTCCAATGATGGAGTTACTCCAAGGGCTTGGCCTCGCTCCGCACCAACGTCCTTATGGTGTGACCCAGTTCCTTCTTGGCCAAGAACAGAAAAAGAACGAACGGATTAATTCATACTCCTGCCATCAGACGAACCTGTGATTCAGCACGGTCTCTTTGCTCCTCGAGTTTTTGTCTTTCCCTGAGTCTACGTAGCATGGTGTTTTCTCCAAACGATGTAGAAGCATCATGAGATTTTTGCAGGAGTCCATTTCGCTCAAATGTGCACTGTTCCCATCCAGATTGAATACGTATTGAATTCCGTTCACTTCGTATCGAAGAGATTGATCTGTTGGTTTCAAACAAGAGGTGTGGATTTGATTCACTATCAAGCCGCCAAATTTTACCCGTCGCATCAGCGATTAAAAGAGCCAGGTTTTCATCCGAATCTAGGCACATTGCTCGCAGTGCAGAATCACTGATGGAAACACTTCTTTCTAATGCCAAGTCTGGAACAGTCAGGATGTGAAGGTGGCCTTTTCCATCACCAACAAACATTTTCTCAACATTTCCATCATCATTCTGCATTCCTAAAATAACGGTGGCAATACAATGAAGGCGGAGTGTTCTTCTATTTTGTTTCGTTTCCCAAACAATCATTCCATCATCCATTGCGATGCAAGTTCCTTGGTTAGTGACGAGACTTCGAACGGGTGTTCTTTGGTTACGCATACCTTGCTACTGAGTGCAGACGGTATTGTTGCTTTATGATAAGTGTAAATGAAAAGTGAAAGTGAACATCAGTACATGTCATCATTCTTGTTTTCCTTCTTCCATGATCGGTAGCAGGATTTGCAAACCCGGACACGTCCCTTGGTTGAACCGAAGTTTCCACTCCCCCACATTTCTGTAGCATCATCAAAAGATAAGGATCTTCCACCTAACTTTTTGTCAGCCCACTTTTCACAAGATTTGACAGCACATAGCGTTTCACCATCGTTCTTCTTTGCTTTTGATTTGTCATCTTTACCAGAATCAGCCTTGGTCTTGCGTGCTCGTGCTTTGAAGCCCATGCTTGACCCTGTGATTGCCTATTCATCAACTTTAGGTTCTCATTGCTGGGAACCTTTGCTAAGTTGAGAGAGCAACCCTTCTATGAGGCGTAGCAACCCTCGGAGGGTGACTTCGGATACATTTGCAATTGAACAGATGTCCGATTGTGTTCTCGGAGATCCAGATTCATTGGCGGCTTTGTAAATCAGTGCCGCAGCCACACCCATTGGCTTCTTGCCTTGCCAAACATCCTCATGTGGTTTAATCAATGACCAAAGGTGCAAAACTTGTGTTCTCAATTGAGGTGGAAGTTCGAGCTTCGACATGAATGGGTCAAAATATTGATCAGGTGAACTGATGGAGTGCATGTTTAGCATTCTCGATACCTGTCTGATCAATCGAGAGAGTTCTTTTTCTTCGATACTGAACTGCTCGGCAATATCTGGAATCTGACGTGGCATGTTCTCTTCACGAGCGACTAGATATGTGCACGCTGCAGATACACCTGCAATCGAGCGGCCTGTAACGTAGCCTTTGTCTGAAAGGCGTCGATACAATCGAGCAGCTTCTTCTTGAAGGGCCTTTGGCAATTGAGAGCGATCTCGGATGAATTGATTTGCTTTCACAAGATTTCTCTCTCTGCTCTTTCGAGTTTTGGAACGTTCATCGATGATTCGGCGTCGGCGCCATTCACGGCGGCTTTGGCTTGAGATACCCAAGCGACTCGCAGAGCCCGAATTTAGATCCTTGATGTCGATGGTTGTGTTCAAACCTTTGTCAGCAAGTGTATATGTCATAGGAGCACCTACACGAGAACGGTCTTCCCCTTTGTCTCTCTTCGTCCATTCAGCACCTGGATCGGGTACATTTTCTTCGACGACAAGACCGCAACTGTTGCATGTAACTTCTCCTCTTGAGATGTCGAGACTCCAGTCAACAGCTGCACATTCTTCGCATGGGCTCGTATGTCCTTCGAGGACTCTTCTTTCTTGATTGTTGTCGCCTGGTTTCTTTCCGTAACTTGCACTCATCTTCTCAACCTCAGGTTTACTAATAGTATAGATTAGTATTTAAATCTTTGTATTAGATGTTTCAGTATTTATGCCTCGGAACGTCCTTTTTACAGCGAATGTAAACACGTTCGTTGACAGTAGTTAGAAGATTGAACGACAGTATATGAACATGTGTTCAAAATACCCACTATGTCCCAAATGAATTGACAGAATCAGAGGGCATAGTTCAAGGACGTTCTTATACGACATGAGTTTGATTGAGATGCCAACAACCGTAATTTTAGGAGCGCAATGGGGCGATGAAGGGAAAGGGAAACTCGTCGACAGACTTGCTGAAAAAGCGTCCTGGGTTGCACGGTTCCAAGGTGGCAACAATGCAGGACATACCGTTGTAATAGGCGATCGTGTCCTCAAGTTCCATCTTCTTCCGTCAGGAATTACGCGTCAGGAATGTTCACTCATCCTTGGGGATGGAATGGTCATCGACCCATGGGTTCTAAATTCTGAATTAGAAAATTGGATTGAAACAGGTGGCGATGATCCTAAAGGCAATCGTCTGTTCGTATCTGAGCGAGCTCATATCATCCTTCCTTATCACAGAGCAATGGATAGTCTGGACAAAACAATTGGAACAACTGGCCGTGGAATTGGTCCTGCGTATTCAGATAAAATCAATCGAATTGGTCTTAGATTTGGCGACCTTGCAGAAATTGTGAACGATTCATCTTGGGCACATTCAGCAACCGAGCGAATGAATCGTTCCCTTGAAGCAGCAGGCTCTGAAGTTCGCATAGATGTTCAATCCTTACAGAATGAAATTCAATGGATTCATGGAATTTATGAATCGAGTATTGCCAATACCGGCTTGATGCTTGATAATGCCCTGAAACTCAATGAGCACATCATCCTTGAAGGTGCTCAAGGATGTCTTCTTGATATTGACCAAGGAACCTTCCCATACGTTACTTCATCAGTTACTTCAAGGGGAAATGCGACTCACGGCGCAGGGATTCATCCAGGCCATGTTAGTGATGTTATCGGGATTACAAAGGCATACATCACCCGTGTTGGAAACGGAGCAATGCCGACCGAACTCGAAGATGCAGCAGGCGATCATCTCGGCACAGTTGGTCATGAATTTGGAACCACGACTGGACGAAAACGTCGGTGTGGCTGGTTTGATGCTGTGGTCATGCGTCATGCGCACCGAATCAATGGATTCACTTCACTTGCCTTGACCAAACTTGACGTTCTCGGGGGCCTTGATGAACTCAAGATATGCATTGCTTACGAATTGGATGGCGCTGAAATTACTGAAATGCCGAGTAGTGCATCAGCTCTTGCTCGTTGTAAACCGATTTACATGACCGTTCCTGGATTTGAATCCAAGACTCTCGAAGAATGGCTTGTTGTTGCTCGCCATGCAAATGAAAACGGTCTTGGAATTTCAACACTACCGCAAGCTGCTCAAGATTATGTTCGTCAACTTGAATCCATACTTGGTATTCCTTGTTCGAGTGTTGGTGTTGGTCCCGATCGAGATGCAACCATCGATTGCAACTGAGCATATTGAATGAAACACTCAAAAGGAAGCGTTCACACGGACGGCTACAGGGGCGCTTAGCTCAGTTGGAAGAGCGTCTGGTTTGCAACCAGAAGGCCGGGGGTTCAAATCCCCCAGCGTCCACCACCCTCAGAGAGTTTCCTCACTTGTTGATCACTGGTCTTTGCAGTTCCTGCAAAGAAATCGTTCAGCGATTCGGATTCCATCATGTATACGTCTTCCACATGTTCTGCATATGTCTTCTCGCATTGATTTGCAAATATGACAATATCCACTTGTTGTAGGTGAACCGCATCGTCGACATCCAAGCATGGTGTATGTCCGTATTTAGAGTTGATAAAGTCGAAGTTGTTGTCGTTGTCGGGTTTATAAACTATGGACGTTTTTATTCATACAATTATTTCCCAAAAGATGGAGGTGATAAAATGGTAAATGGAATGCAAAGAAACTCAAAAACAATTGAAAAAAATTTATTCGAAGTAAATCCTGATATTCAGGCAGTCTGTCCTGAGTGTGGATGTGAAGGAATCTATGAAGTTGACTTAACAGGAGTGTTAGTTGTTGGTCCGAATGGACCGGAAATTTGCTTCTGGGGTCGCTATCCGAACCATCGAACACTTACGAAGAAACCCTTGATTGAGCCCGATTTAGATGTCGTCTGTTCCCATTGCGGCCACGACATGTTCCTTGGAGAGTTGGTTGACGAGCCAGAGTTAGAAGGCATCATCTTGGAGGATGAATAGATGGATGCTGTCTCATTGAAAGATTGCGATAAGTGTGGTCTATCCGGACATGTATTGATCAACACAGGACCCAACTCTTGGACAATGACCTCTACAGTTTACTGTTATTCATGCATGTGTGATCAATTCCCTGTGGCCATTAAGGTGTCAGGAGGGATTGACTTTTACCGATATATCCCTCAAAAAACACGTTTCTTGAGCGATTAGCCTATGTTGTCCCAATGACTAAGTAACAGAGAAGAGATTTTCAATCATGGCAGGGGATGCGTTGACGGAACTAGTAACGGCTGCTGTTTCAGAAGAAGTAATCGAAGATATTGGCAATAAAGCAGAGGATATAACGAAACAATTTCCGTTTCTCAAATACGCCACAGTGAGTTCATTTTTCATCGGATGGGGCATATATTTCATCTGGTTTTACTGAAAAGGTTACAAACCAAGCCTCCATATAATCGCCATGGAAGCAAATGAGTGCTTTATTGCAAGCGTGGGTAAAGATTGGCATAAGATCTCTAATTGTAATGTTCATTTGAATGTAAAACGTCGATTGCAACGCACTGTTATTCGTGGTCAAGAAGGTGATGACTTGATGGACGAAGGTGCTGAATCGGCTGAATATACCATTAGTGGAGACATGGGAATGGTAGAGTTCAAGAAAATTCTTGAAATTTTCCGTTCTGGTCAACCATGGTTCCATGATCCATTCGAAGATCGACAAATGAAGGCATTATTCTTGAGTATTGATTATGACAGTGCATCTGGTGCTTTCGAGTTTATTCTTGTTGAAGATGCCGAAATGTCCGAAATCAAGTCCTAATTTGAATCAGCGATTGTTTCTTTGATTTCGAGAACGTCCTCGATTATTTTCGGGGCGTCCTCCACTATTTCCAGAACGTGAACGACCAGAAGTTGGTTGGCGCGAATTGTGATTATTTCTTCTCTTCTGTTTCGGTTTGTTCGACTGATTCTGATGATTTCTATTCGGCTTCTTCTTAGGATTGTTTGTCTTGATTTTACCTGGCTTTTGGCCTGGCTTAGGAACTGCCCCTTGGAAATGGAATTCATGTTCATCATCAACATTGATCTCAAATCCAATGAGGTTTTGAATCCCTACAAGATATCCTGATTCAGATTCATCGCAGAATCCGTAGGCGATGCCTGACTTTCCTGCTCGAGCAGTACGGCCAATTCTGTGGACATAACTTTCTGGCTCGTTTGGGAGATCGTAGTTGAAGACGTGTGTGATTCCGTCAACATCGATTCCACGGCTTGCGATATCTGTTGCAACGAGGATGCGTGTGTGTCCTGCCTTGAAACTTGCCAGCGCCTTCGTCCTTGCGCTTTGACTTTTATTTCCATGGATTGCTGCTGCATTAACACCAGACTGATCAAGTTGTTTTACGAGCCGATTTGCACCGTGTTTTGTTCGAGTGAATACAATGCCTTTCTCGACCTTTTCACCTTTGATAATTTTGACCAATATTCTGCGTTTGTCAGCTTTTCGAACGAACATGATTTTCTGCTCAATGCGTTCTACTGTGATTTCTTCTGGACTCACATCGACCATGATTGCATCTCGAAGGAATGATTCAGCTAATTCTGCAATTGATTTTGGCATCGTTGCACTGAACAAGAGGTTCTGTCTTCTCTTCGGAAGGAGTTTCAATACCTTTCGTATGTCACGGATGAACCCCATGTCGAGCATCTGATCCGCTTCATCGAGAACGAAGAATTCAACACGACCAAGGTCGATGAATCCTTGACCAATGAGGTCGAGCAATCGCCCAGGTGTTGCAACGAGAATATCGAGCCCTTTTTCCAATGCTCGTACCTGAGGGTTCTGTTTGACTCCACCAAAGATAACTTTGTGCTTGAGATCTAAATGCTCGCTGTAGACCGAAAACCGTTCATCGATTTGAGCGGCTAATTCTCTGGTTGGAGATAGGACAAGGGCTCGAATGAATCTCTTTCCTTGAGGCCTTGAGCGACTCATGACTTGTAAAACAGGCAATGCAAAAGCGGCAGTTTTTCCTGTTCCAGTTTGAGCAACACCAAGGACATCTCTCCCTTCCAAGAGTGGTGGGATTGACAATGCTTGGACTGGTGTAGGAGTCGTATACCCTTCTGCTTTTACTGCACGAAGAAGTTCATCAGATAGGCCAAGTGTTTCGAAATCTTCCATTGTTTTCCCTCAATTGGTTGAAGAAACAAACAATGTTTCATCCTCCTGAACATCACACTCTCCTGCTTCTTACCTAAAACAGGAGGGGGTAGTTTCGACAAGACCCCTGCAATTCGACAATAGCAAACAATTTGCGGAGTCGCTTGTAGTCTCACTCTTCTTCTGAAGAAAGGCCAGATTGAAGTTCACCGAGATCGATTCGGTTGTCTTCGTTTGTATCAAGAGCCTTGATGATCATCGAAACTTGGTTCGGTGAAAGTTTGTCTCCAACAACAATCTGAAGTCCTCTGTAGAGTTCAGGTCCGTTGATTTGTCCATCATCATCTCCATCGATAGACGCGAAGAGATCCTCAACAGATTGATCATTTTCTGCAAGAGCAGCACGGATTTTATTCATGGCATCGCTTACATTCCAGGTCTCTTCTTCATCGGACATGATTCCTTGTCTGTACGTATGTTGAATAAATGTTCCCAACATCAGTTGATTTATTTTTCAACGTTTCAAGAGGTGAGACTAAGACTTGTATGTGGGCAGTAGATACTAAGGAGGTTGAACGATATGGGAGATGAGGAAACAACGTTCTCCTACTCGAGTCAGTTCATTAGTGACTGTAAAGAGCATTTCCAAAAGATAAGGAATTATCTCCTTCAACATTCGATACTTTACGAAGAAGAAGCTCACGATGTTGTTGAGAATTTGTTCCTTCGCCTTCTCTTTGTTCGATTTTTGGAAGAAAAGAAGTGGCTTATTTTTCAAGGAAATTCAAACTATCTTTCCGTTCTATATGAGGCGGGAGGTATTGCTTCAAACTCGGTATATACATCGCGTTTTAAGCCACTCTTTTCCAAAGGGTTCTCTGTAGAAGGTTTTCAAGAGAATGAAATCTATGGTTCAGTTCCTTTGATCAAATTGGATCTCTTTGCCGAGGCTTCTTCAGATGCTCTGAAATGGGATCTTCCGGATGAGATTTTGTTGTCACTTACGGGAAGGAATGGTCTATTTTACAAATATACTTTCAATATTGATGAATTTGCTTCTTCGGATTCTATCAATCCAGAAATTATTGGAACACTGTTCGAAGAACTAATGCTCAACCGGCAGCATAAGGGTGCATATTACACGGCAAAACCTGTCGTTCGTTACATGTGTAATGAGGGAATCAACCTTATCCTAAAGGAGCAATCAAATCAAACGATTGACCAAAATTCGGACTTGAAGTTGAGAGAGACATTGATTTCGATAAGGGCAATCGATCATGCTTGTGGCTCAGGAGCCTATCTGATTGGGTTGCTTGAAGAAATTATCCGAATCTATGATTCGCTCTCCTTCTCTTTAGATGATGCTCGTCTTTCAAGGTTTGACCTAAAATATCAACTAATTTCACACTCCATCTTTGGAATTGACGTAGATCCAAAAGCAGTGACCCGTACAATGTGCCGGCTGTGGCTTTCCTTAGCTACTGATTCAGTAAATCCACCCGATATTCCTACGGAGATCTTTAATCTTGAAGCAATGGATAGTCTCCTTGGAACTGGACCGAAATTCGTAGAAGATGTATGTTCCTTACATGGTGGATTTGACCTTGTCTTAGCAAATCCCCCTTACGTTCGCCACGGACTCATCGATTCGGATTACAAGAAAAAATTGCTCCAACAATACACACATGTAGAACCTTCTCCAGTTGACAGAACCTCCGATCTGTATTGCTATTTTTTCGCCCGAGCAAATGATTTTCTGCGTCCAAATGGAATTCAAATCTTCATTTGTTCAAACAGTTGGCTGGATTCTCGTTTTGGCAAATATCTGCAACAATACTTGTTGACGAAAACTCATATCATTTCTCTAATTGATTCAAGGAAAAAGAAACAATTTACCAATGCAGATGTCAATACCATCATCTCAATTATTCGAAAATCTAAACCTGAAACTACAACGTTTGTTATATTGGAAGGGGATTTTTCAGCATCCATCGAATCTCAAAGACTAAGAAATTCGGTGTCAATTTCACAACAAAAATTGGTTCAATCTGGTCTTGACAGTCATGGAATTTATGTCGGACAGAGGCTTTCTCTCTATCATAGAGCACCGAAAATTTATCTTGAATTGATGAATGTACTCAAACCGAATTCCCGAGAATTGCAACAAGTTGCTCAAATACGTCGAGGCTCTTCAACTGGGAGCAATGAGTTCTTTTTCTTAAACGAACAAGACATTGAGATGTATGGTGTTGAAGAAGAATTTCTTCTTGAAATTCTCCGTAGACCTACTGAGTGTCTGAGCATTCGTACCAGCCTTTCGGATCGATTGAATCGTCTATTTTCATGTCCATTTTCAAAAGAATCAATCTCAGACACGTTTGCTCTTTCCTATATTGATCATGGCGAGTCAAAAGGATACCATCAAGGTTCTACGTGCCGTTCGAGGAAGTTTTGGTATGACGTAAATCCGAGTAAACCTGCTCATATTCTATGGATGGAAACGATGGGTTCCTCGCATAGGGTCTGCTTAAATGATCATTCCATTTCCCATTCGGATAAGTTCTATGGCATTACCGTAGAGAATGAGAGTGTCGATGCAATGAAGTTGTGTATTTGGCTGAATAGTTCTCCAATAATTTTGCACAAATTGCTCACGAGTTTCAATTCTCTTGGATTAGGTGCACTTAAGTCTCCCGTCTATGAAGTTAAGAAAATACCAGTTCCAGATTTAGATTCTCTTCACTTCGAAAAGGATGTTCTCGAATCCTTCATTCAAAGACCAATCAAAGATGTTGTTACTGAAATGTCAATGCCTGATCGAATTGCATTGGAAGAACCGATTATGAAATTACTCGGATTTTCAAAACAACAAGAAGATGCCATTAGAAAAGCCATCATAACACTGATGCTAAATCGACTCGATAAAGCAAGTTCATAATTTTATGACAATAAACGTCGGTGTTGTTTTATGTATGGCCTCTTTTAGATTCATTATTGGTTGTGGTCTTGTATGCGCATTCAAGTCTTGTTGGTCTTTCTTTTGATGACCAGTCAAGTCGCATTGTCAAATGCGCAAGCAGAAGGGAGAGCGATCGAATTTGATGTGGAATTATCTCGCTATGACTGGCTTTCAAATGAGACGATTCCTTTACAAATCGAGTTGAAAAACGCTCCATACAATACGAATTTTACCCTCATTTGGGATGTTCGCGATGTGAATAATCATCTCGTTGCAAATGGTTCGCTAACATTCAAAGCGACAGGTACTATTACGGCTAAGGTGATTGAACTCAAGCACATTTACAGCAACGAACATTTCTACACCTTCAGTGCCAATTTGCTCGATTCTACTGGAGCAATTCTCTCTCAAGATGATCACTCGTTTACAATGTTCCAGAACCGCAAGATTGCACCAATTGGAAACCTTGTTGCTTTCGGAGATTCATTGAGCGATATGGGGAACGCCAAGAACTCAATCCTCAATGTACCTGATGTCCCTCCATACTGGCAGGGCAGATTCTCAAATGGAATGGTTTGGGTTGAATACGTCTCTCAAGCTTATGGCGTGACGACAACGGTTGGTTCAGGAACACAACCTGGTGATAACAGAGCGTTCGGAGGATCACAGACTGGACCTGGTTTTTCTTATCTTCTCTTACCGAACGTTGGAACTCAAATCACGAGTTATACCACCAATGTTCAATCGAATTTCGCATCCAATGATGTTGTAACGTTGTGGGCTGGAGGAAATGACTTCCTCTATGGTACGGCTAATTCCGATACGATTGTTGCAAATATGGAAAGTCATATTCGGCAATTGGTTACAGCAGGTGCTGATGAGTTCATCATTCCAAACTTACCTCCATTGGAAAAAACTCCTGAGATTCTCAGTCGGAGTCAAACACAACAACAGAATATTGGTTCTGAAGTCGTATCCTACAACAACAAATTAGCTACGTTAATTACGAATTTGCAGGCTGAATTAGGAATTCAAGTTCATTCAATCGATGCCTATGGCATCTTCAATGATATCATGGTCAATAAGGATGCTCTGGGGCTTGTCAATACTCAATCAGCAGCATGTTCCGGTGGTGCTGGTTTATTGCCTCTTCCGATTTGTAACAATGGTGATCCAGTGGTTTCAAACGTTGATGAATATGTTTTCTTCGATAAAGCACATCCGACTAGGATGATGCATCAGTACATTGGTCGTTTTGCAATAGAAGCAATTGGAAAAGCCGATACTGATGGTGATGGTGTTGTTGACGGCATGGATCTTTGCATCTGGACAGATGATGTCTCAACAGTTGATTCAGACGGGTGTTCTTGGGCTCAGCGTGATGATGATGGAGACCTTGTTCTCAATGCTCATGATGAGTGTTCAGATACGATTTCAGGAGCAACCGTTGATGAATTTGGTTGCTCAGATGAGCAAAAAGATTCGGATGGTGATGGGATGAATGATGCCATCGATCCATGTCCATTAAGTCCAAATCTTATCGATTATGATGGTGACGGTTGTTCTGATTCTGAGGATTGGGATGATGACAATGATTCTGTTCCTGATTACGACGATGAATGTCCAAAAGGCAGCATTGGCCTTCACGTTGCAGATTTAGATTCCGATGGATGTTCTGATGTTGAAGATCTCGATATCGATGGCGATGGTCTCTCAAACCTCCAAGAAAATCAAATTGGAACCGATCCACGAAATCCAGATTCCGATTCTGATTCCTACAAAGATGGATTCGATTCCTTCCCTCTTGATCCATTTGAATGGGCTGATACGGATGGCGACGGGTGCGGGGATAACAGCGATGAATTCCCATTGAATCCTGACGAATGCATCGATACAGATGAAGACGGTATTGGAGACAATAACGATGCGTTCCCCGCCAATGAACAAGAATGGTCAGATTGGGACTCCGATGGAGTTGGGGATAACAGCGATGATTGTCCTTACGAATACGGTCTCTCATTGATTCCCCTTGGATGCCCAGATCGAGATGGTGATGGATTCGCAGACTCAGTAGATGTATTTCCTTCTGATGCAGATGAGTGGTCTGATGAAGATGGTGATGGTTACGGCGACAACGGTGATGTATTTCCTCAAGACTCATCTGAATGGTTTGATAGGGACAACGATACATTTGGCGATAATGTCGATGCTTTTCCTTTGAATTCATCTGAATGGTATGACACTGATTTGGATGGTGTAGGCGATAATCTTGATGCTTTTGCGAATGATTCAACCGAATGGATTGACTCTGATGGTGATGGTTGTGGTGATAACGCCGATGTTTGGCCATTTGATGCTACAGAATGCTATGATATCGATTATGATGGAGTGGGGGATAATGCTGATGCATTCCCAGACAGTGCCTTGGAATGGCTTGACTCAGATGGTGACGGTTTAGGCGACAACGCAGATGTCTTCCCATACGATAAGAATGCCAAATACGATAGCGATGGAGATGGCGTCGCTGATTCAAATGATTGGTTTCCACAGCGAGCTGGTATGGATTCATTGTTTGATATCGGTTGGAGAATAGCACTTGGCCTAGGCATAATTGGGTTGCTTGTCTTCTTTGTTCAAGGCCGTTCACAATCTGGCTCAAATAAAACCGAAAAAGACTGGTTGCAACAGCAGGAAGAGTTTAACAAAACTGAACCTGAAAACCGTCCTACAGCAGCACCTTCGTTCGATCATTTTAACGAATTCTCAGACAAATGAGTAAGAAAACACGATAATTGTCTATCGGAAGGTCATTATGTAACCCTCGTGACGTCATCCCATGCGTAGCCTAGCGATACTGTTGGCGTTCCTAATGTTGACACTTTCACTTTCTGGATGTTTTGGAAATGAAGAAGTCATAGAGGTGGAAGAACCTGAGGTGGAAATTGAAACCAATTACTTCATCACCGATAAGAATGGAGACGCTACAAATGCTGCTCCTCTTGAGATGACATTCCAGTTCAGCGATGTTGGAGAGACCGGGAAAGAACCGAGTATTGGAATCACATCAAGTGGATGTATTTTCTTTATTGCAATGGAGAAAGTCATGCGGTCCTGTGATGGTGGTGTGACTTGGGAAGAGACTCAAGATCCCGTGCAATGTTCCCCGACAACAAGCGATCCCTATGGTTGGGTCGATCCGAATGCAGACCGA
>Ga0213865_10000596_pt1 | contig 24422 bp, 19 predicted proteins | sample PICome_6_FD_160100 | JGI IMG/M metagenome (GOLD analysis project Ga0213865, IMG submission 160100) | Coastal seawater microbial communities near Pivers Island, North Carolina, United States - PICO282 | ecosystem: Environmental > Aquatic > Marine > Coastal | place: USA: North Carolina...
TGAATGCTTCAGCTGCGGTGTCCAATGGCTTATCTGTTTTTGCAGCGAATGCTGGTGTTGCAGCAGATACCACGCCACAAGCGTTTACATTCCAGGGTTATCCTAAGAACTTTGCTATTTATGGTACAGTTCCAGATTACATAACCCAGGCCATTAAAGGTGAAATCAGCTTGGATGCTGCGTTGGCTGGTATCGACGCGGACGTAGCTGCAAAGATTGCTGAGTAGCAATTTAAGCGTTTCATGTTGAATTGGGAGTAAATAACGGCCCAGTTCGATCAATAAAATAAATTTAATTAACAAGGGCGGCCTAAATGGCCGCTCTTTTTATCGACTAGAGAATTGGCGCAGCCAATATCTTCTGTTCTATCTTTCATAGGGTCATATTCTTGCAGGGTGTGCTCGATTTGCTCTATCAGGTTAACGTTATGCTCGAAGCCATTTTAAATGCTTTTTCGTCGCCTTGGTGGATCGCTGGAGTGATACTATATGGTTTGATTGGTATCATCGTGGTCAAGCCAACGGGCGGCATGTATTCGTATCTCATGACTTCGCTTGGCTGGCCTATAGAGCTAATGCAACGCGTGTCTGGCTCAACAGGCTTGCCCTATTTTTTCTTGCTACCGAACATGCTAGTTTTCGGGTTGTTCACCTTTGCACCACTTTTTGTGTCAGGTGGATTTGCATTTACTGACGGTGCGAGCATCAATTTTGATCAGCGTGAGCTAAGTGGCCTTGATAATGCATCCCGACTTCTCCAGGACATTAACATTGATACTGGGTTAGCAAACCCGCAAGCTAATGAGTTTCGTGGTGCAGTATCTGATACTGTTATTTTCTCGGTTGTTCAGGTGCCGATCATGATCCTGATAGCGTTGGCAACGGCGCTGGTTTTGAATAGAGATATAAGGGGTCGAGCATTTTGGCGGTCAATTTTTTTCTACCCAGTGATGCTATCTCCAGTTGTTGTGGGCTTTCTTTGGGCACTTGTGCTCGATCGTCAGGGTGTCTTATCACAAACTTTGATCGCCTGGGGTTGGATAGATAGCCCAATACAATGGCTCCAAGAGGGTTACTGGCCAATGTTTTGGACTGTCTTCGTCTATACTTGGGCCCATCTTGGCTTCTACATGCTTATCTTATTAGCGGGCTTGCAAGCAATTCCGGGGGATCTTTATGAAGCTGCTGAAATGGATGCCGCTAGTCCGTTTCGGACCTTGATTCGGATTACTATTCCACTCTTAATGCCTACGTTGTTAGTGGTTTTTGTCTTAGCATTAATAAAAGCAGTTCAAGCATTTGAGGAAATTCTCGCGCTACAGGTGAACATAGATACGGTTGTGGAATTCATATACTACACCGGAGGCATTCGTGGCGAGGTAACCTTTACCGGGAGGGGTGTTGCAGCAACTGCTTCGCTTTTAGTGGCTGGTGCCCTCATAGTGCTCTCGCTTCTTCAAATGGCACTCTCTCGTCGGGAGGCAAAGTTATGACTCGTATTTGGACTTTTCTGAGCCGAACCCAAGGCAGGAATGGTCCGAATTGGGTAGATTGGTTGGCATATGGCTATCTAGCTCTTGGTTTACTGGTTATTCTCTTTCCGGTTTTGTGGCTGGGTTTGAATTCATTCAAGTCGCAAGCTTTACTTGAGCAAAATGATCTAAGTTTAATACCAAAAGATTATGTTCGTTTAGGGCGCGCTTCTGTCACGACCCCAGAAGGTAAAGAATTCGTATTAATTGAGGGCTTGCCTAATTGGGTGCTGGATTGGGGTGGTCTGACTGATAGTGAAAAGATTGAGCAAGACGTTCTTGGATTAGTTGAACAATATCAGGGGGTCGAGGCGATCGCTCTATCCAGCTATCTTGGACTGAGCGAAGCTCGTGCAAGAATGGTCATACAAGAGTTAAACCTAGATGATTGCCTTCTTTCCTATGCATCTTCCACTCCGGAGGCGCGCGTGGCATGCGATGCGGATACAGCTCTTTATCAAATTAGTGATTTGGAAGATCGCGCTGCAGTTGGAGGTTTCTTGGGGCTTCCAGAATATAAAGTAGGAAAAATATCAGGCCAAATAAGAGTCAGTGCACCAGACCCGGTTAGTGGGGAGGAGCGTATTTGGGCGATAACTTCCCTAACGTCCAATCGAGAAACGATTGCCGCGAGGGCGTTGGATAATCCCTCTGAGCGCCCTGTACAACTCCCGATAAGCAGCATTGTGTCATCTGCAAGTTTAGATCTACGTTGGGAAAACTACATTGACCCGCTGAAGGGCAATATCTCTGGCGTAAATATTAATTTCATGCAGTGTTTTACTAATTCGTTGCTTGTAACGGTTTTAGCCACTGCGTTGACCCTACTAATTAATTCTATGGCTGCGTTTGCACTTTCTAAATATAGATTTAGGGGCCAGCTATTGTCGCTTGCGCTAGTTCTCGGAACATTGATGGTGCCACCCACTGTAATGCTCATTGGTGTGTTCAAAATGATAAATGCAGCTGGTTTAGGCGGTAGTATTTGGGGAGTAATCATTCCAGGCGCTGCAACTCCAACGGGAGTTTTCCTACTGCGCCAATACATGCTCACGATACCTGAAGAGCTCTTAGAGGCAGCAAGGATGGATGCGGCATCAGAGTGGAAAGTATTCTGGCGAATAATTATTCCCCTGGCTATGCCAGCTATCGCTGCCTTGGGTATTTTGTCGGTTATTTGGCGTTGGAATGATTTGATTCTACCGTTGGTTGCTATTCCTACCCAAACTGATGCTCACACACTTCAGTTATGTCTTTTGAACCTTGATGGAGAAAACATCAACCAACCTCACTACAAGTTGGCAATGACGATGCTAACTCTAATACCAACCACGCTCGTTTTTGTATTTCTGCAGCGTTTTATCACCACTGGCATTGCCTCGACGGGAGTCAAATAACATGGCTAAACTTGAACTGAAAAATCTCAAGAAATCATACAGTAGTATCGAAGTGATACACGGCGTTGATATGGAGATTCAAAGTGGAGAGTTTTGCGTTTTCGTTGGGCCATCGGGTTGTGGTAAGTCTACGATGCTACGTATGATTGCTGGTCTAGAAGGAATTACCGAGGGACATGTATGCATTGATGAAGAGTCTGTGAATCATTTACCAGCAGCCCAGAGAGGTCTGGCTATGGTATTTCAATCTTACGCTCTTTATCCTCACATGTCAGTGCGTCAAAACCTGAGTTTTGGATTAGAAAACCTGCGCATGTCTAAGTCCGAGGTATCCCAGAGAGTGGGCGAAGCGGCTAAAATGTTGCAGATTGAGGCGCTGTTAGAGCGCAAGCCAGGCCAGCTATCTGGCGGTCAACGACAGCGAGTAGCGATAGGGCGTACGGTAGTTCGAGAGCCAAAAATTTTTCTGTTTGATGAACCCTTGTCGAATTTAGATGCTGAGCTTCGTGTGGCCATGCGAGCGGAAATTGCAGCCCTTCATCGACGCCTGGGTAATACCATGATATACGTTACTCATGATCAGGTTGAGGCTATGACCATGGCTGACAAGATTGCCGTGCTGCGAGATGGTAAAGTGGAGCAATTTGGTGCACCGCTCGACCTTTATAATAACCCCGCTAACAAGTTCGTGGCAGGATTTATTGGAACTCCCCGAATGAACTTTCTTAATGTTTCGAAGGGGGAGAGCGGTAAAATTGTGTTACCAGGTGGCAAGACTGCTGCAGTGCCAACTGATTGGCAGTGGGAGGGCGATAAGGCAATTCTTGGCGTGCGAGCTCACCATGTCAAATTAGACGATAAGGGTGAGCTGCCATTTCAAGCCAACTCAGTAGAGCAACTCGGCGGTGAAACTTATGTTTATGGGGATGTAGACGGGCAAGATATGACAGTCCACATAACTGGCCAGGCGAACGTAAAGTCTGGAGAAGCCTTGCAACTCACTTTTGATATGGCCGATACACATCTTTTTCAGAGTAATTGATGACGTTTTCCAAGCGCGCTCAAGCTATTTCGGGATTGGGGGGTGACAAATGGGCTCTTCACTTTGCAGCTAAGGAAAAGATCGAATCCGGACAGGACATAATTTCACTTTCAATAGGTGAGCCAGAACTGCTCCCACCACCAATGCTCGGCGAAGTGGCAAAGTCCGCAATCGACGCAGGCCGTGTTGGCTATACGAATGGGCCGGGTGAGCTAGCGCTGCGGAAGATATTAGCAGATAAGTATACAGAGCGAGCTCAGCGTCTAATTTCAACAGATCAAGTTTTAATTACTGCTGGAACGCAGAATGCCCTATACTTAACTTTTCAGACGCTCGTTGGGCCAGGTGATGAAGTGCTCGTTACCGATCCTCTCTATGCTACTTACGAGGGAGTTATAAGGGCAACGGGCGCAGAGCCAGTCTCGATATACTTACGACCTGAAATGAATTTTCACTTACAGGTTGATGATATAAAACGGAAAATTACCTCAAAAACAAAAGCTTTGTTGCTCAATTCTCCACAAAACCCCACGGGAGCGGTCTTAACAGAAAAGGAACTGAATAAAATTGGGGATTTAGCGAAGGCAAATAACTTTTGGATAGTTAGTGACGAGGTTTATGAGGAACTAGTTTTTCCTGGCTCAAAGTTTGCTAGTGCTTTTGACAATTCTGATTTTGCTGATCGGACGGTTGCTTTAAGTTCTATATCTAAATCTCACGCAGCCGCGGGGTATCGCGCAGGTTGGTTAGTCGCGTCAAAAGAGTTTTGTGCAGCTGCCTTACCGATACTGGAAACAGACATATTCGGCACACCTCCTTTCATTCAAGATGCCGCTGCTGCGGTTCTAGAAAAGGGTCCATCTGCATTAGCACCAACGATGCGAGCTAACTATGCTCGACGCGCTAAAATGGTATTTGATGAGTTAGATGGGTTTGGCAACTTGAAGGTTACGAGACCAGAGGCAGGAATGTTTGTACTAATTGATGCCCGAATTAGTGGGCAGACTAGCACCGAATTTGGGAGAAAATTACTCGAGGAGGCAGGTGTAGCAGTAATGCCAGGTAGCTCATTTGGGAAAGCTTTAGACGGTTTTGTTAGAGTATCGCTTACTGTGGATGATGATGTTTTAGTGCGAGCATTAAGCCAAATAAAGAAAGTAATTTAGCGTTAAAATATTAAGCTTCTCTGCGATTTTTGGCACTTTTGTGTGATAAGTTAAAGTAGCGTGTCTAACGCTTTGATGGCCTGGATGATTTCAGCCTCTGAAGTATAGTGCACAAACGACAGCCTTAAAACTCCTGGGTCCGAAGGATGTCCCATAGCCTCAATTAGTCTGCGACTATAGAAGTGTCCATGTCCCGCCATGATACCCATATTTGCTAATTCTCGCGCAACTTTTTGAGCATCTTCCTGAAGTACTAAGGAGACGGTTGCTGCACGTTTTGATGCTTGGTTGGGACCTAGGAGCTGGATTGTGTTCTTAGCTTCTGCATAGTCAAGCAAAGGTTGTAGGAGGTCAGCTTCGTATTCCGCTAACATTTGGTGAATTTCTTCACCGATAACAGTTCCTTTTGAACCAGTATTGAAATGGTGCTGATGCAGAGCTTCTAGGTAGTCAACTATGCCGGTACAGGCAGCGATTGCTGCGTGATCCGGACCTGCTGGTGTGAAGCGTTTATAAAGCGTATCAGCGTTAAAATAATGACCTTGATTGGGCAGCCTCATCCCTAAGTCTCGTTTAATTGTCATGATCCCTTGGTGAGGTCCCCAGGTTTTATAGGCAGAGAAAAGATAGATATCTGCACCAAGTGCTCTAATATTCGGCCACCCGTGGGGTGCTGCACTGACTCCATCGACACAAGCAACAGCATTAACCTGATGGATCATAGCGACAATATCTTTAACCGGGTTAAATTCTGCAACAATGTTGGAGCAGTGCGGGAAGCACACTAATTTTACTTTTTCATCCAGAATATCTGCCAAATCGCTCAATTGTAAGCTGCCACCATCGGGCGTCACTTTCCATTCCCGAACCTCTATACCTTTTTCAGCTAGTTTTCGCCATGCACCAGTGTTTGCCTCGTGATCTTGATCGGTAACGATTATAGCATCCTTCTCAGTCAATATTTCTCCAAATGCTTGAGCTAACACGAATGTGTTTTGTGAAGTTGAAGGTCCAAAAGAGAGCTCGTCGTCTTCTACTCCTAAAAGTGCGGCTATCCTATTTCTCGCCTCATCCATTTCTTCCCCAGCCCGGGTGGAAGCGGCTGAAGGGTAATATGGCTGAACATTTCGTTCTTCAAAATATCGCTTGTACCGATTTATAACATGGCGGCACATATAACTCCCACCTGCATTCTCAAAAAATGCTTGGCCTTCTAATGCTGAAGTTTCAAATGCGGGAAATTGCTTTCGCACGAAGTCAAGATCAAGTGCAGGAACTGTCATTTAATTACCCTTTTATTAGAAAGAGTTTAGTCTACCCAGTCGCTTACGGACTTAATCTCACAAAAGTCTTCAATTCCCCAGATACCACCTTCGCGACCGTTTCCTGAGCCTTTCATACCACCAAACGGAGAACCCATCCCCCGGCCAATACCATTATTCTCAACCATGCCAGATCTCAAACGCTTAGCTACCCGCTTTAGTTTATTCTTATCTTCCGTTTGAATAAAGTTGGTCAGGCCGTATGCAGTATCATTAGCTATTTCTATTGCTTCCTCTTCACTGTCAAAAGGCATGATGCAGAATACAGGTCCAAAAATTTCTTCGCGACTAATTGTTGCTTCATTGTCAACATCAGCAAAGACTGTTGGTTGAACAAAATAGCCTTGTTTATGGGGCTCTGGACGCCCAAGTCCTCCTGCAACTAGCCTCGCTCCATCCTTAATCCCTGTTTCAATTAGTCCCTGAATTTTGTCATATTGAGCTTTTGAAACAACTGGGCCAATATGTTTGCCCTCAGCGTGAGCAGAATCTACGGCTAGGTTCTCGGCAACAATTTTTATCTCTTCAATCGTTTGGTCATAGCGAGATCGCTCGACTAATAGCCGAGTTGGCGCGTTACAGGACTGACCCGAGTTATTGAATACTCGCATGGCAGACCATTTCGCTGCTTCCGGTCGTGCGTCCGCAAAAAGAATATTAGCTCCTTTCCCGCCCAGTTCAAGCGATACACGCTTGAGTGTTTCAGCGGCATTTTTTGAGATCGCAATTCCTGCGCGAGTAGAGCCTGTGAAAGAAACCATATGCACATCTGGGTGCGTTGAGAGTTGTGTCCCAACGCCAGGGCCGTCCCCGTTTATTAAATTGAAAACACCGGCTGGCGTTCCTGCCTCATCCATAATTTCAGCCCACAAATGACCTGATAAAGGAGCAATTTCTGATGGTTTTAGAACCATTGTATTTCCTGCAATAAGGGCCGGAAATACTTTCAAGACAATTTGGTTCATGGGCCAATTCCATGGAGTGATAAGCGCACATACGCCCACTGGATCATATAAGACTCTATCGTTTGGTGCATGATCGCCGAGCTTCTGCACCGGTTCCCAATCTTTCGCCGCAGCAAAAAAACCATCCATATGGAACGATCCGGCGCCGACTTGTTGAACGCGAGACATATCTATTGGCGCGCCCATTTCAGTGGCGATCGCCACAGCCATGTCTTCGCTTCGACGCATGTATACGTCATGAATGCGTCGACACAAAGTAAGACGCTGGTCTTTGGTTGTCATTTGCCAAAATTTGAATGCTTCTTTGGCCGCTGCGACTGCGGCATCAGTATCTGCTTTCCCGCCAAGGCTAATATGACCTATCACTGCCTCTGTAGAGGGGTCTGTTACCTCAAAATCTCTTCCATCAACGGGTCCTACCCACTGCCCATTTATGTAAAAACTACGCTTATCTAGCATTTCAAGAGTTCCCTTATCTTTTGGAAGCCAGATAGGCTTGCTTGAGTTAAAGCAAAAGCCCAGAAACGGCATAAAAGCGATTTCTTTAGCTGTCTTTCATTTACGCTATACGCTTTAGATATCTTGTTGTTAAGGCCATTTGGCTTTTTTTAAAGACAAAATTAAGCCACTTGCTTTAGTTTTTAGGTATGATCTCTTTCGCTAGTTTTGTCGTCATGAGACCATGTTCAGAGTAAAACTTATGTTTTAAGATATTGTATGAATTTTCCATTAAGTGCAGATGACTTAAGCCGGGCCAGGGCAGATTTCGCGAATTACGGTTTTGTTCATATTAAGGGGATTTTTGCCAATTACGTAGATGATCTCCGCGCTGCTATGGTTGAGAACCAAGGTTCACCTAGCTGGCGTCAGCGGACCTATCATCCTGAGGGTGATTCAGCGCCATTCTTCCAAGATTACGTAGTTTGGGACCAATTTGAAGGTTATCGAAAGCTTGTTAAAGAAAGTTGCATGGCCAAGCTTGCAGCCCAGTTGATGGGGAGTCAAACAGCCAGAATATTTCATGACCACGTGCTATTAAAGTTTCCGGGTACAAGTGTAGAAACCCCGTGGCATCATGATGCACCATATTACATAGTGTCTAGCCCGCTAACTTGCTCTTTCTGGGTGGCATGTGACCCAGTGCCCCGAAATCGATCAATTGAATATGTGGCCGGGTCTCACAAGTGGGCTGATGAGTTTCGCCCACAGCGCTTCGATGGAACAGATTTGGTGCCAGGTGATGACCGTCCACTTGCCCCCAATATTGCAGCTCATCGAGATGACTATGACATAAGAGGTTTTGATGTGGAACCAGGTGACGCGGTCGCATTTGATTTTCGTGTTCTACATGGAGCTCCGGCTAACAATTCAGATAAGCCACGCCGAGTGACATCAATCAGATGGGTTGGTGATGGAGCAGTCTTTAAAAAGCGCCACGGTGTATCTTCACCATCTTTTCCCTCTTTGGATTTCGAAGATGGCGACATGTTCGATGGAGAGCAGTTTCCAGTAATTTATAGCGAGCTTAAGTAATTGTTAGGGTGAAACATGAGTAGTATTGCGGTAAGTCACTTGGAACCTATAAATACGAAAAGAAAGACTTTGGGAGGATTAATGAAGAAAATTTTATGTATTATGCTGAGTTCTATTTTTGTTTCGGGACTTGCGCAGGCAGATGTTTTCGGAACTTGGAGAACGGCAGAAGGAGATTCAGGTGGATATGCTGTCGTGGAAATTGCACCGTGCGAAGATAACAGCTCACTAGTCTGCGGTACCATTACTGATATTGTGGACAGCGATGATACTTCGTCGATTGGTAAACAAATAATTGCGGATATGAAGATCCTTGGTGATGGGAAGTACCGTGGTGGGCAAATTTGGGCTCCTGATGAGGACAAATGGTATAGCGCACGAATGGTTTTAGATGGGGCTACCCTTAAAGTTTCTGGCTGTGTATTCGGGGGGCTTGTCTGTCGAGGCCAGGATTGGACAGCTCTAAATTAGATCGGACTTTAATGCACGTTCCAACAACTATGAGGGCTATGTTAACCACTGGACATGGTGGTCTAGATAAACTTTCATATCGTACAAATGTACCAACACCAATTCCAGGGCCAGGTGAGGTTCTCATTAAGGTGGCAGCTGCGGGCATAAACAACACTGACATAAACACCCGTATTGGCTGGTATTCCAAGTCGGTTAACGACGCTACAGAAACGGGTGGGGAAGTTGGAATCAAAAATGTTAATGCTGGTGATGCCAGTTGGAGTGGCACCTCACTTGACTTCCCAATCATCCAAGGTGCGGACTGCTGTGGTCATATTCTGAGTGTGGGTGAAGGGGTAGAAACTACGCGCATTGGTCAACGCGTAATAACCAGAACAATGCAAGCTAATCCAAGCGATGACAGCGCAGTGGCATGCTGGACGATGGGTTCGGAATGCCCAGGCGCATTTGCTGATTTTGTGGCGGTTAGAAGCAGCGAAAGCTTTGCAGTCAATTGTAATTGGTCAGATGCGGAACTTGCTTCTATTCCATGTGCATATTCCACTGCTGAGGGAATGTTGGAGCGAGCCAAGGTTGGAAAGGAAACGGTCCTAATTACCGGTGCAAGTGGCGGGGTTGGATCAGCGGCAATTCAATTGGCAAAGCGGCGAGGAGCTAGAGTTGTGGCTATTGCCTCTGCTGCTAAACACGGTGAGGTGCTGAGTTTTGGTGCGGATGAGGTAATTGACCGTGGGGAAGACTTGTTGCCAGCTCTTGGATCTGAGAGTGTTGATGTGGTTGTTGATCTAGTGGCAGGAAGTCAATTTCCAAATCTAATAAATGTCATCAAACGCGGAGGTCGGTATGTGGCGTCTGGTGCAATTGGTGGGCCTATTGTTAATTTGGATGTTCGCGACCTGTATCTCAAAGACCTTTCGCTCTTTGGCTCTACTTTCCAGCCCATAACAGTGTTTCAGAATTTGATTACTTATATCGAACGTGGAGAGATCCGGCCGCTAGTGGCGAAGACTTATCGGTTAATGGATATGGCGCAAGCCCAGTCTGATTTTTTAACAAAGAAATATGCTGGAAAACTGGTGCTAATTCCATAGTCCGCTTTGATTATAGGGCATCACAAGCGGTGATAAAACTATGTCAGTATGCCCTAACTTAGCTTAGAAAGATGCATCGGGCATGGACGCTTTTTTCTTATCGACAAAGTCCTTGAGAGCTTCATCAATCGCCGGGTCAATTGCAGGTGCCTCATAATCATTCAACATCTGACGCATTTTTCGATTTGCTAAAGTATAAGTGTCTGGGCTTCCGTCTTCGGCCCAGGTCTCATATGGTCGATAGTCCAACAGTTTAGAGTCATAAAATGCTGTTTTCATGTGTCGCTGAGTATGAGCGGCGCCGAGGTAGTGGCCGCGTGGCCCAACTTCACGGAATGCATCCATCGCCTGACCATCCTCGGTCAAATCTGGTCCTTGGCCGAACTTCTGTAGCATTGCTAGCTGATCTGCATCCATCACTAATTTTTCCTTGGACGATACCAAGCCACCCTCAAGCCAACCAGCTGCATGCAATACAAAGTTTGCACCAGCCATTACTGTTGCATTCAGAGAGTTTGCTGTCTCGTAAGCAGCTTGTGCATCAGGCGATTTAGACGCGCAAAGAGATCCCCCTGATCGGAATGGGAGTCCAATCTTGCGAGCTAATTGAGCCATGCCGTAGATGATGTGGTTTGGCTCAGGAGTCCCGAATGTGGGCGCGCCTGATTGCATTGACATTGACGCGGCGAAAGTTCCAAATATAGCTGGTGCGCCAGGTCTGATTAGCTGCGTGTATGCCATTGAGGAAAATAGTTCGGCTAAAGCTTGCGTCATAACACCCATCGCTGAGACTGGCGCCATAGCTCCAGAAATTAAAAACGGTGACGTAATAACAGCTTGATGGTTCTCAGAGTAGACTTCTAAAGCACCCATCATTGTATCATCTAAAGCTAGCGGTGAATTCAGGTTGATAAGTGACGTTGAGCACGCGTTGTTGTGAACAAAATCTGCCCCGAAAACTATCTTCAGCATGTCAACCGTATCTTGAGCTCGCTCTGGAGCCGTTACGGAGCCCATGATTGGTTTATCTGAATATTTGAGGTGAGCATATATCATGTCGAGGTGACGTTTGTTGACGGGAACGTCTACTGGTTCACAAACCGTGCCTCCTGAGTGATGAAGGGCAGGGGACATGTAAGTGAGTTTAACAATATCTTCGAAGTCGGCCATTGTTCCGTATCGTCGACCGCCTTCCATATCCATCACAAAGGGGGGCCCATAAACAGGTGCAAAAACTGTTCGATTTCCACCGATTGGCACTGAGCGATCCTTATTTCGTGCATATTGTGTGAATGCACCAGGCAGGGTTTTCATCATCTCTCGACACCAGCCTTTGTCAAAGCGCACATTGTGAATGGTTTGATCTTTTGCGCCCGAGCCTGTAGATTCTTCGATGACTGTGACTGTCTGTCCCGCAGTCTTGAATGCATTGGCAGCACGATGACAGTTGACAAGATCCAGCCCTACTTCTTGCAGCAAGATTTCCGCGTTCTTCAGAGCTAGCTCTAAGCTTTCATCGCTGAACAGCTCGTAAGTTGGAATTTTGCGCTCTACTGCCGGTAATTGCTGGTCAAGGGCGACTGCTTTGCGAGCGGCAGCGCGATCTGCGCCTCTGCGACGACGGCGGGCTTCGGTCATGATTTACTCCTATTAGTGATGTCGCGTCTAGAACGGAATGAAGAATAGAGCTGCTCAACCGCGACATCCCTTGTGGGTGAGGCGTCCTGTGCTATGCGTTCATCGTGGATACTTCGTCCCAACATAAACTTAAATGTGCTAACGGGGGGGTAATTTAAGCTATGGAACGCATTGCAATAGTTGGCGCGGGTATTGTGGGGCTAACGAGTGCATTCTCACTGCAGCGGGCAGGCTATTCAGTAACTGTTTTTGAGTCTGACGCGGAGGTTGGCGGTGGTGCAACTTGGGGCAACGCAGGGTTGATTTCTGGTGCTTCTGCGGAGCCTTGGTCCACTCCGGGCACTATTCGTGCGGCATTAAGTTGGCTATTCAAGCATGAGGCTCCTCTGAAAGTGCACTTTGCATGGGACTGGGAACGCTTGTTCTGGATTTCAAATTTTGTGCGATCTGCCCTTAACCACGAAGAAATAACCAAGGCTTTAACGCAAATGGCCTTAGCGGCTCGTGAACATCTCAGGGATATGTCACCGGTTCCGTTTGAGTTAGCTAATAATGGAGTAATTGACTTATTTGGGAGTGAAAGCGAGCGGACGGACGCTAGGCGAGTAGTTAGCTGGATGGCTGAAGCTGGACTGGTTAGAAGTTGGCTTTCTGCGGAAGAAATAGAGGCGCTGGAGCAAAATCTTAGAGGTTCTTGGGCATTTGGCATATGGACTCCAAGTGATATGACCGGAGACTCCCATAAGTTTTCGCGAGGTTTGGCAAAAGCGGTTGAATCTGCAGGTGGAGTTATTTTTTGCAACACGCGGGTTGTTTCCGTTGATATTGATGGCGCCGTAAGAACAAATATAGAGGAGCGTGGCTTTGACCGTGTGGTAATTTCCAATGGGCTTGGTGCGAGCAATTTGGCAAAACAAGTGGGAGATCGATTGAGCATATGCGGGGTTAAGGGTTATTCTTTGACCTATGAATTGAGTCCAGAACAAGTGCGATTAGCTCCGAAACATGGACTGCTGGATCATCGCAGCAAAATAGCAGTTTCAACTCTGGGAAATCATCTCCGCGTTGCGGGTACTGCGGAAATTGGCGCCAGCGATCTAGGCCTAGATGTCCATCGCTTAAAGCCTTTGCATAATTGGGTAAAAAATCACCTGCCCACATTGGATTTGGTTAGTTCTCAGCCAATTGAGTGGGCGGGTTTTCGGCCAATGCGCTCGAGTGTTCTTCCCTTTATTGGCCCAAGCAAAAGGAGCAGGAGAGTTCTATATAACGCTGGCTACGGGCACCTTGGTTGGACTTTAGCTGCCGCCGGCGCTGAAAAGTTGGTGCGCTTAGTCGATGGGATAACAGCTTCAAGACAAGGCGCTCAGTAGGTTTATCTTAGGTGCGTGCTATGCCCGGTTTAGCAGGAATGCGAGGCGCAGTGTTGTAGTCCAAAGACTGGGTTATGGGCCTTAGCTCATAATTGTTTTGAGATGCCTTGGAGAATCGGTAATTCAGGTGTTGTATGTTTATTTGATTAATTACGTTCGTAATTTCTGAGCTATCGACGTGCGGAATTGAGAAACTTCCAAAGATGGTATCTAATTCCTTTAATGCTAACTGCAGTTGAGATTGGCCTGTGGGCGTTAAAATTGAGCGTGATTCTCTAGAGTCTCGAACGCCCTGTTGCGTGTGAACTAGCCCCTCTTTTTCGAGAGACGTTAAGGCCCGCGATACGGCGGAGGGAGTTAAATGACATTTTTCTGCAAGTTGCGCTCGCGTTAACCCATTTTCTAAATTTGATAGAAGCGGTTCCAGCAACCTGACTTCTGAAAAGCTGAGTGGAGTTGCCTCGTTGACAGCCGCTTTGGCAACCTTTGCTATTGCTTCGCCAAGCTGTAAGAATTTTAAATACATGAGCAATACCTGAATAATGTATGATCATTCATGTATTTTAGATTATATCTTTTTTCAAGCTATTCCAGAGATATCTGCGAGGTTGGCAGTTAGAGAAAATGCATATCTATTTTGGAGAGGCTCGCTGGCTGTCAGGTTCAGTGCGAACCTGTTCATATAATCTCTTTCTCATTTATTTGGTGTTTCACATAAAAATTGCTAAGACTGTTTTAATAATAACTATCTCTTATAAGTTCGGGAGGAAATCATGCGGATAGGAATTTTCAGTGTTATCTTTACAGCGCTCTTGTTTGGTCAGGCCTATGCGTGTCCCGACTACAAGGCCTGGGGGGTTGATCAGCAGACTTTTTCGGGTGATGATTTGTACCAAGAGAGAGTGTTCGGTGTTCTAGCGGGTGGCGAAAATAATTTAAGGGAAGACTGTTCGCACATATACCAAAAACTGCAGTCAGACACTGGTACGGGATACTTTACTTCAAAGCCCGATTTCACAATTGAGACCCCCGGTATGACTGGGTACGATTTGCATATCGAGGTAGTCTCCGATTGTGATTCGTCCCTTTTAATCAATACCCCTGCCGGTAATTGGTTCTTTGACGACGACGACAATGAGGATAGTTCTTTGGATCCCAAGATCGTGCTCGAAAATCCTTCATCGGGACTGCTTGATATATGGGTTGGTACGTACAACGGGGAGACCTGCAAGGCGCAGTTAAAGCTCGAGACCTTTGTTGCGTCTTCACAGGGTGGTTGCCCAAGTTACGATCAAGTTGGCGTGCAGCAAGCCACTTTTTCTGGTGATGATTTATACCAACCGAGATCTTTCAGTGTTACTGCGGGTGGACCAATCAATCTGCAAGATGACTGTCGAGACATTTACGGTAATCTGCAGACGGATACAGGGACGGGGTATTTTACATCTCAACCCGATTTTACCATCAACACGCCAGGTATGGATGGATATGAGCTCCACATATCAGTTGTCTCAGAGTGTGATGCGTCTCTACTGGTTAACACCCCTGCAGCAAATTGGTTCTTTGACGACGACGATAACTCTGACAGTTATTTAGATCCCAAGATTGTTCTCACCGATCCATCATCTGGTAGGCTTGATATCTGGGTTGGAACTTACAACGGAGACTATTGTGATGCTGAGCTTACGCTGGAGACCTTCCTGCCTGAACAGGTAAATGCTTGTCCAAGTTATGATCAGATGGGGGTTGAACAGGCGACCTACTCAGGAGACGATTTGTACCAGCGTCGGTCTTTTACTGTAGTTGCTGGAGGGCCTGCAAACCTTCGAGATGATTGTGGAGATATCTATTCCAATCTTCAGACGGACTCTGGTACGGGGTATTTTGCTTCTCAGCCCGATTTCACAATCAATACACCAGGTATGGATGGATATGAGCTTCATATAAATGTTGTCTCTGAGTGTGACGCATCCCTCTTAATTAACACCCCATCGGCAAATTGGTATTTTGACGATGATGATAATTCTGACAGCTTTTTGGACCCTGCAATTGTATTGAATAACCCGTCCTCTGGGAGATTAGATATATGGGTTGGTACATATAACGGTGAATATTGCGATGCTGAGCTTACGCTAGAGACCTTTCTGCCCGCACAGGCAAGCGCGTGTCCAAGTTATGATCAGACTGGCGTGCAGCAGGCAACCTTTTCAGGAAATGATTTATATCAACCAAGATATTTTAAGGTCACTGCCGGTGGCCCAATTAATCTTCAGCAAGATTGTGGAAGCATTCATCGCAATTTGAAAACGGATACAGGCACAGGGTATTTTACTTCGCAGCCTGATTTTACGATCAATACACCAGGTATGGATGGATATGAGCTGCATGTCGCAGTCACATCGGATTGCGATGCCTCGCTACTAATCAATACTCCTGCTGCTAACTGGTATTTTGATGATGATGATAACACGGATAGTTATCTAGACCCTAAAATCATTCTGAAAAACCCATCATCTGGTAGGCTAGATATATGGGTTGGTACTTATGATGGGGACTACTGTGACGCAGAGCTGAGATTGGAAACCTTTTACTGAGTTTGGATGAAGGCTAGGGGCTGATATATAAGGTTTCTGGATAGGCAACTATACTAGTAGGTAGCCAACACTGTAGTTTTTCGAGGAGGAAATTATGAATGAAACATCGTTAACCGTGAGGGTTTTTCGGCTTATTGTGGCAGCACTCGTCTGCTTTTATTTCTTTTACAATTTCCATCCGAGCGTTTGGACAAGTCAATTAGGTTGGTCTTGGCGCTTTCTTACAACTTGGGGGCAGACACTATCTTTGGTGGTGGCATTGCTAATGCTGGCCCGTTCATTTGGGTATACGTCGCAATGGCCAGATGCGTTAGTTTCTGTGACGGTCGTGCTAAATATTATGATAGTTTATCTATATTGGAATACAGCTGGCGTTGACTCTGATGGGACACCTCCAGTTTGGTGGCGTCAATATTATATTCATGGTTTGGGTCCGGCTCTACAATGGTTTGACGCCTTTTTTATCTTTGGTTGTTTCCGACGACCCATAAGAATTGGTGTTGGATTGATATCTGTTATCGCGCTATACGTTTTGTGGATGGAGTTAGTGCTTGAGCCATTTACTAGTAGTCCTGTTGGCACGGCCACCAGCGGTCTCCCGTACCCATTTCTCAATGATATGACTTTCAACGCACGTATTGAGTACTACGGCGAAACAATCCTGGTCTACGGTTTTCTTGCAGCCTTTGTATGTGGTTTAATTGCGCTCCTTCTGCGTAGGTCTGTCGGTTTGGGTAAGCCGCAAAATCTTTGACTCACGAGTTAAAAAATTAGTGTACAAAAATGTGAAGCTGGCTTCTTACTGACTTTCACAAGCATCCCGATGTCGCCTTTGTTCTATGAATGGTGTCGCTAGCAGATTAAAGCCGCTTCAATATTGAGAATTAGGAGCGGCAAATGGCTGACATTAAATCAACAGCAAGAGTAGTCATTTTGGGTGGGGGTGTTGTCGGCGTTTCCGCGCTATATCATCTGGCTAAGCGAGGCTGGGGCGCAGAGTCGGTGCTTCTTGAGCGGACTGAAATGACAGCAGGCTCAACCTGGCATGCAGCTGGTTTGCTCCCGTTATTTAATGTGTCTTATGCCGTGGGCCAATTGCACCAGTATTCAGTTGAGCTCTATAAAAAACTTGAAGCTGAAACGGGCCAGGATGTTTCGTTTCACGTTAACGGTAATCTCAGGCTTGCAATGAATAAAGAACGGATGGATGAGTACCACTGGTACAGATCTACCGCCGAAACAATTGGTGTTGAGAGCCATATGCTCTCAGTTTCTGAAATCAAAAATTTATGGCCTTTAATTGAGACTAATGGCTTGGTTGGCGCGCTTTTCCATCCCACCGATGGTCACATAGCCCCCGTAGACCTGACGATGGCATTAGCGAAGGGTGCGAGAGACAATGGGGGTAGCATTCATCAGCATACCGTTGTTACCAATGTTGAGCGGGACAATAATGAATGGATCGTCTCATGGGAGAAATACAAAGATCCTGATACGAGCGGTCAAATTCGTTGTGAGCACGTGATCACCGCTTCAGGAAATTATGCTCTCGAAACCGCGCGTAAGGTTGGTCTTCAGATTCCTGCTATTCCAGTTGAGCATCAGTACATAGTGACCGACGAAGATCAGTCGTTAGTGGACTATCGCGCTTCTGGTGCATCCGAATTACCTGTTTTGAGAGAATCTGATAATTCTTGGTATCTGCGTGAAGAGCGTGGTGGGTGGATTTTAGGTCCCTATGAGTACCAAGGGGCTCCAGCGTGTTTTGCTGATGGCGTACCAAGTACTTTCGAAAAAGATTTGTTTCCTGGTGACCTTGAACGTTTAATGCCTCACGTGGAAGCCTGCATGGCCCGTGTTCCTTCATTTGAGACAGCTGGAGTAAAGGATATTGTCAATGGCCCAATCTCCTATTCCCCTGACGGTAATCCTATGGTGGGGCCCGCTTTTGGCTTACCAAACTATTGGATTTCAGAGGCACACTCTTTTGGAGTTACTGCTGCCGGGGGAGCAGGATGGCAGTTAGCTAATTGGATTATCGATGGTGAGCCTTCAGTTGATATGCTTGGGGTAGACCCGAGGCGATTTGGTGTCACCTCGAAGCACTTCGCGAAAATTAAAAATGAAGAGGCTTATGCTCACGTATTTGTAAACCACTTCCCTATGGAAGAGCGTCATGTCGGTCGAAACGCGAAGACTGTTCCATGTCACGAGCGCTTGGACAAAGTTGGCGCAGTATGGGGTGCTAGGCTCGGTTGGGAGCGGCCCAATTGGTTTGCAACTCAAGGTGAAAGTCGCGAAGATGTCTATTCTTATCGTCGCTCAAACTGGTTTGATGCGGTTGGTCGTGAAGTTAAACATATGCGCGAAGGCGTTGGTCTCATGGAGCTTTCTTCGTTCGCTAAATTTGAGATTGAGGGTCATGGAGCAAGAGCTTTTCTGGATAAGCTTGTTGCAAATGCGATTCCAAAAAAGGTTGGTTCTGTTCGTTTGTGCCATTCGTTAAATCCTTCTGGGTCAATCAGGTCTGAATATACCATTATGAAGATGCCAGATGGATATACGGGAGAGCGCTTTTATGTGGTGGGACCAGGCGCTGCGCGCTCGATTGATGTTCATTACTTAACGCAAATGATGCCCAGAGATGGCAGTGTTCATTTTCGTGATGTCACATCGCAATATGGTGTTTTTGTCTTGGCTGGTCCGGATGCACGGAAAGTGCTCGAGCAAATTGCTGATGCAGATGTGTCAAATGAAGCTTTTCCATGGCTGACTATGCAAGATATTCCAGTGGGATATGCCGACAGCGTCAGGGCACTTAGAGTTAATTTCGTAGGTTCATTGGGATGGGAGCTACATCATCCTATTGAGTACCAAAATCATCTATTCGACATACTCGTTGAGGCCGGTAAAAAATACGACATTGGCATGGTTGGCATGCGCGCTATGGACTCTATGCGGTTAGAGAAATCATATCGTCTGTGGGGCACCGACATTAACGCGGAAAACTCATTGCTGGAGGCGGGCTTCTCTCGATTTATGTCAAAGCGTAAAGAGAACTTTATTGGAAAACCAGCGCTAGATGCGCAACTCGCAGCGGGGGTCCCTAACCAGTATTGCACTCTCGAAGTTGAAATAGATCCCGCTGATCCTGCAGATTCATTTGGGAATGAGCCAATTATATTGGATGGGCAAGTGATAGGACGCGGAACTGCTGGCGGATATGGCCATCACGTTGGAAAATCATTGCTTCTTGGCTATGTAAAGACCAAACAAGCTCAGATTGGGCTTGAATGCCAGGTCCGTGTCTTAGATAGTTTGCGTCCGGCTCGTATTATTTCTGAGAGTCCATATGACCCTGAAAACGTTGCGCTCCGATCATAGTTTATAAAATATAAGTTATCAGTTTAGTTAGTTTCAAGTTGGTCAAGCGTAGCTTGTTTGGGCAGCCCCAGGCTTCTGTCTGTTGTGGGATGTACTCGGTGGGTGGTGGTTCACGAGTGATTATTGCAAGTGGCAAAACTGAACACTTCAAGTTTGCAGGACCAACATAAGCGATATATAGACTAGATCCATGAGGATCACTTCAATTTCTATCTACGCTGCTGATTTGCCTATGAAGGAAGGCGCATATTCATGGGCGAAGCAATCATTTGCCGCCTTTGACACAACAATAGTGCGCGTCGAGACGGACGAGGGTATCGTTGGTGTTGCGGAGGCTTGTCCACTTGGTCCTAGTTATCTCCCTGGATACGCTGAAGGTGTTCGCGCGGGTATTGGTGTGCTTGCACCCCAGCTAATCGGGCAAGATCCAACGAATTTATCAGCATTAAATGCTTTTATGGATTTGCGGTTAAAAGGTCATCCTTACATGAAATCTGCGCTTGATATCGCGGCTTATGACATCAAGGGTAAAGCTCTCGGGTTGCCTGTGTATGATCTTTTGGGAGGAATTAGGCAAGATAAGGTACGTTTGTTTAAAGTTGTTTCACGTGATGATCCTGGGATAATGGCAGAACGTATAACGGCCTACCAAGAGCAAGGTTTCACGCAGTTTCAAATGAAAGTTGGTGCGGGTGCCGATACGGACATAAAGCGCATCGAGGCAGTTCTGGCTGCAAAAAAAGCAGGTAATGTAGTCGCCGCAGACGCTAACTGTGGTTGGTCACAGCACGAAGGGATTCGTGTGGCTAACGCTGTGCGAGATTATGACCTTTACCTTGAACAACCATGCACCACTTATGATCAGTGCCTCGCAGTTCGAGAAAAGGCTTTCCACCCCATGATTCTAGATGAGTGCATGGTAGATGTGCCTGCTTTGCTGCGTGCTATTCAAGATCGCGCTTGCGAGGGAGTAAACATTAAAATCGGCCGATACGGTGGGCTGACCAAAGCATCTCTTATAAGGGATTTGTGTCTTGAGGCTGGTCTATTTATGACCATTGAAGATACATGGGGCGGCGATATTGGTGATGCAGCTATTGCGCACTTAGCACACACCGTCTCTAGTGACATGCATTTTCAATCTAGCGCATTTCATGAGTATACAACGACACGCCACGCGGGCGGTGCACCTGTTATTGAAGGCGGTTTTATGCGCGCGAATGGCAAGCCTGGCTTGGGGTTAGATGTCGACTGGCAAGCACTAGGAGAGCCTCTGGCAACTTTTGCGTAAAAGCAAAATATTCCTCTTTTGCGGGAAGATCCTTTTTTTAAATCCGACTAACTGATTTGTGAACGATACTTTTCGCTAGAGGCTTTAACTGTGACACCAATCTGGAAGCCAATTACCATGCTCTTTTATTAACATATCTGTCATCTCCCAGATTTGGTCTAAATCAAGTTCAGCTGCGGTGTGCGGGTCTAGCGCTGCAGCATGATAAATATGGTCTTTGTTCTCAGTAATAAGTGCTTCAACTACCATTTGTTGAACGTTTATTTGCGTTTGCATTAGCCCTGCTAAATGAGGAGGAAGTTTACCGAAGTGCTGAGGCTGTAAGCCGTTAGCGTCTACAAGCGTAGCGATTTCTACGGCGCAACCTGGCGGTAAATTTGTGATGTAACCATTATTGGAGAAATTACCATAAATAAGGGATGGATTGCCCGTCCAAACGGAATTTATGATTGAACTTGCGTATTCCTTAGAGGGGCGCACTTCTATTTTCTCACTGCTTCTTAAGACGTCCGCCTGTGTTTTCCATTCCTCAACTTGCTCAATGCACCGGGTTGGATACTCGTCTAATGGAATTTGAAATTTGTCAATTAAGTCGGGTCTATCGCCTTTGATGAACCATGGAACATACTCTGCGAAGTGCTCTGACGACTCAGTTACAAAGTAGCCAAAACGCTTCATTATTTCATAGCGAACTAGATTTGGGCAGCGTGGGTTTGCGCTTAGAGGGTTTGGAAGCTTGCCAGCATTGTAGCCATCCATTAGTTTCGGATAGAGATCGCGGTAACCTCCATCATCCAGCTTTTCCAAAAGTTCAGTATAGAAGGCCACGTGGTTTATACCTGCGCATTTGTAGCGAATACGATCACTGGGTATATTTAGATCGATTGCTAATTCCTCAATTGTACCCTGGACAGAGTGGCATAATCCAACTTGTTTAACTTGAGGAAATTTCTCGCTGATTGCCCAAGTATTTATGGCCATTGGGTTCACATATTGGAGCATTATTGCATCTGGACATAGCTCAATGATATCTTCGCATAACTTCCATAGATGTGGAACGGTTCTCAGCCCTCGCATGATGCCGCCTATTCCAAGTGTATCTGCTATGGTTTGTCTTAAACTAAATTTTTTTGGGATTTCAAAGTCAGTGACCGTGCAAGGTTCGTAACCGCCAATTTGAAATGCAACAATAATAAAGTCTGCACCTGAAATAGCTTCGCGTTGATTTAAGTGGGTAGATACAGTAGCCGGTCTGTCGAGAGATCGGATAAGTTTTCGGGCAACTAGTGCACTCTCATCAAGACGATCCTGATCAATATCCATTAAAGATATATGAGCGCTCTCTAAAGCAGAGTGCAGCAGGCAGTCTCCAATTAAATTTTTCATGAAAACTGTTGAACCTGCGCCAATAAACGCAATGCGAGGTCCTGCCATATATTTCTCCAAACATTTTGAATTATGTATTCAAACTTGATCAACTAATTGTAACTTGCAAAGTTATAATTGGGTGTTAATGCCCGAGATTAGTAAATATAAATTAGCATTGAAAGCTGAAATTCAGCCTTGTTTCTCAGTAGCGTGCTGTCTAAGGTTTTCGAGTTCGGTGCTCCGTTTCCACAAAGTGGAGGGGCTTAATAGGGAACGCAGGCAGTATTGGCCCTATAGGGAATGCTGCACTGCGGCTGTCCCCGCAACTGTGCATGGGGAGGTTTGGATACAGCGCCACTGGCATTCGGCTGGGAAGGACATCCAAACCATCGATCCATGCAGCCAGGAGACCTGCCGGCATAATGCTTACCTCAACCCTGACGGTGGATCAGGCTGGCGAAAGGACCTCCTATGTTGACCGTGCAGTCAGCGACAATTGGATACGGTAGAACTGTTGTTGCTCGAGATATAAACATGTCTGTTGTTTCCGGTGAGGTAGTTGCTGTCCTGGGTACAAATGGCTCTGGGAAATCGACATTGGTAAGAACACTTCTTGGCCTTCAATCGTTGCTTTCGGGAGAGGTTGGTTGGAACCGTGACGAGCATAGTCCGGTCGCATATCTATCCCAGCTGGATGAGTTTGATCGGCACTTCCCAATGGATGTCACTACACTGGTTTCTTCAGGTTCTTGGGGGCAGAAACGAAGAGGTCTTGGTGCGAGTTCAAGAGTAGAATCGGCCCTAGCCAAAGTCGACATGCTCAAGTTTTCGAAGACGCCAATTCATCAGCTGTCAGGGGGTCAGTTGCAAAGAGCTCGATTTGCCAGAGCAATGGTTCAGGACTCAGACTTTATTATTTTAGACGAGCCCTTTTCAGCGGTCGATCAGCGGCGCGAGGAGCAGTTTATGAACCTGATTAACTCTTGGGCTCATGAAGGCCGGGCAGTGCTAATGATCATGCATGACTTATCGGCAGCTCTTCGCTTATGTTCGAGAGCTCTTCTATTGGGTGAAGGTGGTGGCGATTTTGGGAAGACCTCAGAGATTTTATCCTCTGAAAGGCTTGTGGCTAGGGGTTATATGAGTCAAACTCAGGTTGATGTTATGCACGAGGCGGCGCATGGTTGAGTGGATCATTGAACAGCTATCTTATCCCTTTGTGCGCAAGGGTTTGTTAGCAGGAATATTCTTAGCTGCTGCATTTGCACCGCTATCACCTTTTGTTATTCAACGTCGTCTATCTTTAGCTGGTGATGCGCTGGCCCACGGAACCTTGCCTGGCGTTTTTATAGCGTTTTCCTTGTTTGGACTGGGATCCTTCACCCTAGCTATTGGCGGGTATATTGCCACTTTGTTGATTGTCGCTATCGCCGCAGCTCTCAGTTGGCGTTCCATTATCAAGTCTGATGCACTTCTTGGGGCGACTTACATTATCTTTTTTTCAATTGGTGGAGTGATGGTTTCTTCTGGTTCCACTTCACTCAATTTACAGGAGTTTTTGATAGGTACGCCCTTGGGGATTCGTGATGAAATGCTGTTATTAACGGGCGCTATGGCGTTAGTAAGTGTTGTCACAATGTTTATCATATATAGACCCTTGGCACTTCAAACTCAGGATCCAGCATTTTTCGCTAGCTTGTATCGAAATGGATGGTGGGTGACTCAGGGTTTCATGGTTCTTTTTGTGTTGGTGTTAATTACGTCAGTGAATGCTTTTGGGACTCTACTCTCAATTTCGTTCGCTATTTTACCCGCGCTTGCAGCTCGAGCGTGGGCGAACTCAATGGTTTCCATTATGTTTGCGAGCTTCATTTTTGGAGTTTTGGCGTGTGTTGGTGGAATGGTCTTAACTCTACATATTGAGTATGCGCCAACAGGACCCACCATGGTTTTATTTGCTGGTGCCATCTGGTTAGTATCATACTTACTCGGTCCCTTTGGATTGCGTTTTACGCTCAACAGTTCCTCTTAAAAGAATTATCCAAATGTAACTTGAAAAGTTTCATTTAAATGCTATCCTCAGTTTTAGCACAAAAAAGGAAAAAATCAGTGACAAAATTGCTTTCTTCATCCGCAATTGCGTTGGCTTTCGTAGCCAGTCCCAATGCTGCATTAGCAGATCTAAAGGTAGTTGCGAGTTTCTCGATTCTTGGTGATATTGTAGAGCATATTGGTGGTGACTCCGTGGCAGTA